>Ga0214543_1000179_pt1 | contig 92687 bp, 67 predicted proteins | sample CNSS2metaG_FD_160094 | JGI IMG/M metagenome (GOLD analysis project Ga0214543, IMG submission 160094) | Root nodule microbial communities from cowpea collected in UCLA plant growth center, Los Angeles, California, USA - CNSS2 | ecosystem: Host-associated > Plants > Roots > Nodule | place: USA...
ATATATATATATATATATATATATATATATATATATATATATATATATATATTTGGTGTATATTTATGTGTTATGATTTTAGCTCACCCTATCTGCTTGTGTTTGGTGATGATGTTGCAGGTGGAGCTGGTGAGGCTTACCTGCGGAGAGGGGATAGCCTGGGAGTTTTACATGATTTAATTTTGAAATATTTTGTAAACTCCGATGAGAGGCTTTGTTTTATGTTCAGTTTTTATGGTTTATGAATTTTGGTTATCTTTGTAATTAATTAACATATTTTAAATTTCCCGCGTTCTTGGGAAATGACATTTCAGTAAATGCAGATTAATTACATTTTCTTTATTTTAATATTTAAATCCGTAATATCCGGTCGGGATGTTACACCGAACCTATAGTGTCACATACCAACGAGTGTTCTGATTTTTGTTAGACAGAAAAAATATTATTGATTAAATAAAGAGTTTAATTTTAATTAATTAATAATTTTTTAAGTGAAATATTATTATATTTTTTGCTAGCACCAAAAGTGTAATTAATATTAAATCTGAAAATCTATAAATTGATTGGGAAAGACTTGGTTAATTAGTTTAGTAAGTGTTAGAAAATGATTAATCAAATAATACTACTACTAATAAAAAAATATGAATAATATAATAATACTTATTGGAGAAATAATAATACTAACACACACATAAATAAATAAATAAATAAATAAATAAAAAAATATATATATATATATATATATATATATATATATATATATAAATCAACAAAAATTATCCAGGCCAACAATTCTTATAATAATAATAAATAAAAAATAAATAAGGAAAGAAGAAGAAATATCATGGGTTGAGGCACGCAGAACACTGTCCTTAGAGAGAAAACACCCCTATTGCATAATGCAAAACAAAATCATATGAGTTTATCTTCCAATATACAACAATCTGTCAAATCAATCGAGTGCAGTGAATGATCTCTAAACCTTATGAACACCAATGTATTAAAAGATAATCTAGGGAAGAATATAAAACTTTTATATGATCTCTAATATTTGTTATTGTTCTTCTCTTAAAAATAAGGGGTATTTATATGTACCAGAGAGACTTAAGAGTCAATTGTAATAAGTCTAATTAAGTAAAATATTAATTCATAATAAAAATATAGTCGTTAACCATAAATAACATTTACTCATAAAATTAAAAGTCCATAAAAATCTTAGTAACCATAAGATAATATTTTAATTATATATTTTTTAAATTATATTAAAATATTTTCAACAATCCTCACATAATTTAAAAAATAAAACAAAACAAAATATATTATCTTTTAAAGCAAAATATTGTAGTTCAGCGTAAGGAACCTTCCGAGTTTAAGCCTTACTCCTAGTACTTATAAACTTTCACCTGAGAAAATATGGAGACTTAATTTTCTTGAGCTACATCCCCTATGATGAGGCTCTTTGGATGTGGTTGATGGAAGAAGGAGTCTCCATGGATGAATAGATGCAGAAGCAAGTGTTTAAGGAAGCTTGGATGGTGTAGAATTGAATGGTAATGGTGAGGACTCTAAGAGGTTCAACCAAATTAAAGGAGGAAGGCTAGAGGAATTCTAGAGAAAGCTCTAGCTAAGGGTTACTCTCAAAGGGCAAGGTTTGTGGAGTGTTCTTAATAGCATAACTTTGCATTCAGTCAAGAGTGATTTACAAAGTGTGGAGACCTTCATTTATAGTAGAAGGCAAGCTCCAAATGCAAGCTAAATGTTATAGGAAATGAAATGCAAATGCTAGATCTAGATCTAGATCTAACTTCCTAGATCCTCATTTCATGAATCACTTGCCATATGGCATGTCAAACTTTCCTCATTTAGCACATGTGCTAAATGTGCAACTCATGGCTAAGCTTAGACATATTCTCGGCCTAGACTTTTGAAATTGGGCTTGATTGGATCTAATTTCAAAAGCTAGGTGAAAAATGTTCCAAACTACTTCTAGGAATTTTTTTACAATTTATTTTCAAAGCATAGCCTAAACAATTGGTCCAATTTAAATCTATTCTAATGGAAAGCATGACCTAAACAATTGGCCTAATTTAAATCTATTCTAATAGGCTAAGACAAGTCCATCATATCTTGACATCTTCCTTGGTCCACATAAATAACATTTGAAGCCCATGAAGACCACTAGGCTCTTGAAAGTTCATCTCTTCTTGTATCCTTCTCAACATGCTTTTGACTAGGCCTTTGATTGGGCATATGTTTGGACCTAATTCATCACCCTATGACCGAGTGTTAGTAAATAACACATAGAATATCGATGTTCATTTTAGGTTCTAATAAATGGTTGCACGTTACGACCTTATGCATGTATCTTTTTTCATGAGTTTCACTTAGAAACTTACCCATGTCTCATAATGGTCGTCCCACCATCACACTCACTAGGTAAACACTCAAAGGGTTGTTTGTGACTCACACCCCTACAATAATTGTCATTGAGTTTATTAGGAGGTATTTTAAAACAAATATATATATATATATATATATATATATATATATATATATATATATATATATATATATATATATATATATAAAAACATAATAATATATATATATATTATAAAATATATATATATATATATATATATATATATATATATATATATATATATATATATATATATATATATATATATAAAAGCATAATGATGCATATACCTCAACCTACTTATTGCCAATATCTATAGTACACCTCGTCATACGAATGAGACATAAAATTTAATCATATGATTTAGCGTACTTTAGTGAACAACAACTTCGTTATTACCCATTGAAATTCATTCCATGGGATCTCCATTCATGTGCAGATGGGTGTTCGTTGTTGCAACTAATTTATGAGCTTTAATCTCATTCCCTTGATGACTCAAATACTTGTTGATGCATCACCCTTTGATAAAGTCAAGAGAGATAATACCATGAGTAATTAAGTTTCTAATAAATGTGTCTCATTCTCATATGTCAATTTTTCATTGACATTTTTACTAGGAACTTTAAATATAACAATTTGATTGTTAAAATGCATTGAAAGTGGAATAATTTGTGCTTGCATAGTAGATAATCACAAAAGAACAACTTTTAACATATTTCCATGATAGTGCACCTCCATCCAAGGTTAAAATATAACCATAACCAATAGTTGATTTTGTCTCACTAGAATCAATATCCAATTTATATTAATATATCCTTCAATAATCTCAAAAAATTGGACATATTGAATAACATAACTAGAGGAATTGGAAATAATATTATCACTAGATGACAAAATAGTACTAGAGGTATATTTTCACCCACTTTAGAATATATAACCAAGAAATTTAATTTATTTTTATTAAGAGGTATATTAATCATTGCAAAACACCCCCACATTTTGAAATATTTTAAATGTGTTTCTCTTTTCTTTCATAACTCAAGAATTTTATCACAACCTATTGGCGGAAATATGATTACCGTGATTGTAGGAGTAATATTATATAATTCATAAGTTTAGGACGTTACTATAGGCACTTGATTTGTTCCATATTTCTTTTTATTCTCTACATTAACTTTGTATAACTGTCAAGATCTTTTTCTTAGGGTTGTACTCTTGTATATAATGTGGGCTCAGGTCCTTGAAATGAGACACAGAAAACAATTCTCCTTCTTCTCTTTTTACACAACCTTTTATTTCAAAATTTGCAAGCAAAATATAAAGTTTCACTTATATAATGTTACGCAAGCTAGAACTTGAAGCATAACATTTACCATATCAAACAAAAACATATTTTTCTTTCGTTGTACCATTCAATTAGCACTACATGAAGATGTTACTTAAGGAATAATACCATAAGTTTCTCACAATTTTTTTTATAAATATATGTATTCTCAAATATATCATTTACCAACCAATAGTATGTTTGTAATGATCAAAGAAAAATTACTAAATATTTTATTACAAGATAAAAGTATTTAACTCAAACAAACCATCACTGATATATCATTTACAAACCAAAAACATGTCTAGAAATAATAATTTATTGTAATCAAAACCACTTCATAACCTTGTTGAGCAGTAAGGAAGTTTCTCAATTCAGAAACATGAAAAACTCATTTAAAAAAGAAAGTCCTAGAAGACAAGTTTAATTTTACTTGACCACCATTCATTTTCTAATATGAAAATTTTATTTTTTTATCAGCACACACATGATCATAAGCATGATGTCAAATAATTCATTTTAATTTGATGTTATAAACAATATTTTTAAGTTCATAAATATGATAAAAAAAAAAATTATTATCAGTCATATTTTTTTTTCATATAAATATCAAGATAAACCTTTTTTCCTTGCAAATGCATAGTGTAACATCCCGGTCGGATATTACTAATTTAAATAAAATAAAGTAAAATAATATTAAATATGCCATTATTTTTCTAAGTGCTTTTCCAAAATGCGGGTAAATTAAAACCCTAATAAAATGTCTCAAAATTCAAAACCATAAATTAAACTTTAGGTTTACATAATTCAAAACTGATCAACTAAATCTTTACAAAATAGTCAACATAGTCTATAAAACTTCCCAAGTTATCCCCTTTCCGGCTCTAAGTGTCACCAGCTCCACCTGAAACAACGTATGCTCCTGTGTAACGAATTACACGATCATCACCAAACGCACAGAGAAAAGGTGAGCTCATGTAACAATATAAATATATAATTTAATACATATAAGTTCATCCCAAATTACTTTATTTCAGCCAATGCTTAAACAAGAAACCTTACTGCCCTAAGGTTTCCAACCCAAAATTTCTTGACCATGGACCTAGGATATATATGCTTCCACGAACCTGCCCGCTCGTGATCCTACCTCTATGAACCTCCCCGCTCGTAGTCCAACTCTACAGACCTCCCTTCCCGTAGTCCACCACACGTGATCTAACAACTATGAACCTCCCCGCTCGCAGCAGCCCTCAAGTGTGAGCACGAAACATACGAACCTCCTCGCGCGTATCCTCACACGAGAGCACCATAATATGAACCTCCCCGCTCATATTATCACGTGTTCACCACCAGCCATGAACCTACCCACTCATGACACAATCAAGCATCTCTAGTCCAAGTCCACATCGCAACACATTAAAATGAAAGTAAGAAAAACACATTGCCCTATACAAGATACACACTCAAACTGGTCCTAGGGATTTAAATGCTTCCACGAACCTATCCGTTCGTGGTCCAAATCTACGAACCTGCCCGCTCGTAGTTCATCATGCGTGAACACCTACTATGAACCTCCCCGCTCATAGCAGCCTCAAGTGTGAGCACGGAACATACGAACCTCCCCAGTCGTATCCCCACATAAGAGTACAACAGATACGGACCTCTCCGCCCGCATCAATCACGCATTTCCAATCTCCGTTACGAACCTCTCCGCTCGTAACTAATCCAGCATATCCCTGACCAAGTCATCAAGTCCATCCATGCAAATCCATTTGCAACAGACCCCTACCCATGCACTATCGCCTGGCGTTGCCTAAGTGCCGCTAGGCAAAATTGGGCTACAACCACCTAGCCCACAATATCGCAATCACCTTATATTATTATATTATCTTAAAATAATATAATAATTCAAAATTTTATATTATATTGTCTTTAATACAATAATCCAAGAATACATAAACTACCAAAAGTTTACTGAAAGTCCATACAAGTTATTATCTAATATATCATCAATATAATTCTGCTAATAGAAATAGAATTAAAAACTATACCCCAATTTCTTTTTTTTTTATCTTTTCTGTTTACATATAAAAACCATAATTTGACCTTCCTTTGCCATTTAGTAAAGAAGTTACTTATGCATACATTGGTTTTCAAACCCAAATAAAACTCCAACCATTTATATTTAGATACCTACATCTTACTACCTAAACGTGATCAATAAATATTTAAAGTATTTAATTACTACATCAAAGTAAAAATGCAGGTAATAATTAAATTTATAACTGCAACCACTAAAATAATAAATTAAACCTTTTAACTTTTATATTCATATAATATTTTATCAACATTATACAATTATAAAATACTATGTACAAAATAAACTTTTATTGCATCTTGGAAAAAGAATTCACTACCCGTAAACCAAAACTTAAGACACCTAAAAATATTCTTACTCCACTGGATCATCCAACTTTTAACTCTTGTACACTATAATATATTTAGTTTTATAAAAATTATATTACACGTAAACTTTAATATAACTTTAATTTTGTTTTACTCATCCAATCCAACTATATTATTGTCAGGATTCCAAAAATTACTCACCACTGATTTCATAATAATTAAAGGACTCAAACACCTTAAATATCAAAATAACCAAAAAAAATAATTAACTAACATTAACATTTTGAAAGCATTTTTCTACTATCTCATGTGAAAATAATGCAGCGAAAACAAAGCAAGGAACATCATTTCCAAGCCGCAACTCATTTAAGCAAAAGCAATACTTTCAATGGTCATAAAATAATTTAATAATTTAGTACCATGCAGTAAACCAAACAACAACAAAAACTATTCTATAATCTATTTTGTCCACTAAAAAAATTACTCTCCTGCACTCAACCATTTACCACTCAATCGTATTATTCTTATAATAATAATAATAATAATAATAATAATAATAATAATAATAATAATAGTAATAATAAAAGCCATCCTTATATGTACTTTATTCATAATAACCTCATTTTTTTTTCTTTTCCTAAACCTCCCGTCTAACACTATACAATCCCAATATTAATCTAAATCTCCTCGTTCTTTTATTACCATGTATATACAAAATATTCCATCTGAAAGCTAATATATCTTAACATAATATCTATCACCACTTTGTCACATATGTGTTTTATTATTATAATATATCAATACCACAAATTCATTGTAAAAACATTGACCCTTCTCTTTTCTCTTCTTTTCATTTTTCACGAATCATTGTCTCGTATATTTTTTTTTTCGTATACTAGCTACAATAACCATTTTTATCTCACCATCACTGCGAACTCAATGACCCCAATTTTGTGAAGATTAAAATCACCTTGTTGCCTAAACTCAATTATCAGATAGTTCCCATAACAAACATCATTTTACAATAAAAAAATTAAAACCAAATACCTCCCCTTACACAAATAATTTAATCCAAAAGTAAATTTCACAATTTCACCGTCCTATAAATCACTTTGAAATCTTGATTTGAACACAATCAAGCAATAACAAGAAAAAGATTTAGCCCCCCTTACCTGTTTTCCTTGCTCTAAACAATTTTCAATTAATTAACCCCAACTACTACCTCTTTGGATTCTTAGGAGATTTCTACAGTTTTTAGATTTTTCCATCACTTAGCAAAATATAAAAATATAAGAGGCTTACTTACTTTAACCAAGATTCGAACTCACTTCCTTCCAACCCATCAAACAAATGCACACCAACAAACCATCACCTTATTCCTATCAATTCACGCATTCATACAAAGTTAAACCATGCTTCCACATTCATAATATTTTGCTAAAATAAAACATAATTAAAATCACACTAATGGCACATACTAGACTTGAACCCAAGTCCTCTCAACATAACCTAGTACTCTTAACTACTTAATCTAGTACTTTTCCACATTATAATAATTAACATTTAATGTCATAAAGACTCCCATTACCCACATTTATTAGTATTTATTTATTTAATTATTTAAATTCCTCAGGTCTTACACATAGTTTCATAACTCAATAGTGTTGAACGGGGGAGCTGTTTCAACTCAAGTGAAGATGGTTTTGATGATGTCCAAGGCTACGCATCATGTGAATTACTAGTTTAGGATTAGTCATGTTTTCCTAGCTTGTGATTAGATGTTGTAGATCAAAAATTACATGTAAAACAAGCTTGCATTGAATTGTATCAACCATCAAACTCTTGAATGTGAATTCATAAATAAATTAGCTACCTAACTAATAGATTAGCTGAGAGCACTGCACTGATGCAGTGAAAATACACTCACGATAATCTATTAGGTAAATTCCTAATCTATTAATAACTGCAGCAGAACTCTGTATAAAACCAGTTTCTGAAATCAGTTTTAAGAGAGAGAGAAAATTACTGAACCTAAAAGTTTTGATAAGAACCTAAAAGTAACTTTTGAAGTTATTTACTGTTTGATTTGTCATGCATCCATAAATGAACTGGTGTTTGTTGGAAAATGATTCAGAACATATACATGGTAGATTTTGAAAACACTTCATTTGATTATATTGCTTGTCTATTTGCTAAAAATGATGAACCTTGGATTTGGCACAAAAGACTTGCACACATACACATGGGGCACCTAAATAAGCTCGTGTCAAAGCATTTAGTTACTGGTTTGCCTGACATAAAATTTAAACCAAACAAACTCTGATGCATGCCAAAGCAACATATTTTCACTTTTAATCCATTAGAATTGATACATATGGATCTGTTTGGGCCATCTAGGACCAAAAGTTTTGGTGGAAATTACTATGCACTTGTACTTGTTGATGACTACTCTCAATTTACCTCGACCTTCTTTATCTCATCTAAAAGTGACACCTTCCAAGTCTTTAGAAAATTTGCCAACATTGTTCAAAATGAGAAAGATTTGAAAATCAATGCTATTAGAAGTGATCATGGGGGTGAGTTTCAAAATGATTCTTTTGAAAAGTTTTGTGAACATCATGGCATCTCTCATAATTTCTCAACCCCTAGAACACCACAACAAAATGGTGTTGTGGAAAGGAAAAATCGATCTTTAGAAGAGTTGGCAAGATTAACGCTCAATGACAACTCTTTGCCAAAATATTTTTGGGCAAATGTTGTAAGCACAACTTTCTATGTGCTGAATATGGTCCTAGACCTATTTTGAAACTCACACCATATGAAATCTTCAAGGGTAGAAAACCAAATGTGTCATATTTCAAGGCCTTTGGTTGTAAGTGTTTTATACTAAATAATGGTAAATCCAATCTTGGCAAGTTTGATGCTAAAGCTGATGAAGGCATCTTCCTAGGTTATTCTTTGACTAGTAAAGCTTATCGAGTTTATAATAAACGCACATAAACCATAGAGAAATCCATTCATGTTGCATTTGATGAGTTTATTGAAAGTCAAACTAACTCCTCTGGCCCAAGAAATAGTGCAAAGTTAATTGCAATAGGTGTAAATTTAACACTAGATGATTCTAAAACAGGAGCAGGAGACTCACCTAGTGCTGTTAAAATCTCATCTCCTGCAACAAAGCTACCCACGGACTGAATTGTTCCTAAAAACATGTCTCTTGACAATATTAAAGGGGATATCTCCAAAGGTGTATCCACTCGAAGTCAACTAAGCCAATTCTGCTTGAACATGGCTTTTGTGTCTCAATTTGAACCAAAGTCAGTGGTTGATGCCCTAAAAGATGACAACTAGTTTCTAGCAATGCAGGAAGAGCTAGATCAGTTAAAGGGAAATGATGTTTAGGATCTAGTTTCAAGAACTAAGGCTCAATAAGTCATAGACACTAAATGGGGCCCTATACCCGGATCTGAGTTGCTTAGAATTAGAGGGGATTATGTAGCAGTGTCACAGTGGATGTACTTCTCAAGTGGTCATTGCCCCAGCTAGAGTTTGTTTGCTTCATTGGTACTCCCACTTCTTGTTGTTTACCAACTGTCTTGGGAAATACCATGAAGTGAGCCATAACTCTAGTGACCTTGATATTTAGGTAATAGGGAACTATCCTTATGACCACATATACTTTCCCTTAGAACTTTAAGAATCAAACCCATGTTAAATAAAGGCACTAAATGGAGACTATTTGTGTCCTTTACCCTCATCTTTTCTTGTATATAATAATAAATTCATCACAATCACACCAGTATTAGCCATAAACATACATTTCATTAACATATTATGTGAATAAGTGCCCTGTGAGGCACAAACATGCATTGGATTCCATTTTGTTGTCATTCATGATACGTTATCCAAAGATTCAAACACATAGCATGCATCAACATTTTGTTTCCCATTTTGCTTGTAAATGATTTCTTGGAATATTTCTTATAAAAAATGACTAAATAATAAAACATTCTTTGGTCAAATCAATGGATTTAATAAAGAAATAAAATATTGTTTATTATCATTTCTTTTGAAGCATCATATAATCTTGCATGCATGAAATTGCTCAAATATATCTTCCTTTCCATCTCTCTTCCACCATAAACCTTGTTTTCTTTTCCATGGAGAATTACCATGAAGGGGACACATACCTTAAAAAGGATTACCATAAATTCTCTGAACATAAACAAAAAACAAAAAAATGAAGAAAAGTTCGCTAGACTAGCAACTTTGAAGGACAGTCTAGGCAAAATAAGAAAAAAAAGTGAGACAAAAAGAGAACAAAACAAGGGGCATTTTGTCAGATGAAATCAATTATTTTCCTGTGAATTAATTTTTCTTTTAGAAAAACAATCATGTTTTGAAATGAAGTATGACCATGATTCTTTATCCAAAAAAAATAAAAGTAATTATCCTTTGCTACCCAATTTGAGCCTTCCAAAAAATTTCTTTCAAATTACCCTAAACAAGGATCGCCCTCCCATTGAAGGTTGACATAATGTTTGCATTTGTTTCATCCAAATGGTAGTTCACCAATACACAAATATCAAAAAAAAAAAAGAAAAGAAAGAAAATATATGGTTATATAGAAAAAAAAAGCAAATGTTTAAAGAATGAGAATAAAAGGTCAAAATATAGAAAAAAAAGGGGAACAAGAAGAAGTCAAACAAATTCTGAATGAAACATTATTCAAAGATCCTTGTCTGTAACCACCCCCACGTCACTTTTTGGGCCTTTACTATCATTTATATCCATACCCGTAGCCTTGGCCATGATACAAACCTAATAAAGTCCACACAGATCAAAGATTGATTGTTATCTTTCGAAGGTTTTAATTTGGAGGAAAATTTTGATTTGCTAAGAGGTTTGCTCTAAAAAAATATAAAAAAAGGGATTGAAAAAGTGTGTTCAGAGATTTTCTTTCAAACACTAGGGCAGTTTATGTTTGGTTGACATGTTTTCAAAGCTCCAAAATCAGCACGGGCAATCAAGCAATCTGGTTAAATTTGGGTTGTCCCCTTTCAATTCATTCTTCATGAAATTCCATTTTTGCTCATATAGTATCCTCCGCTCTAAGCCTAAACCTTGACCAACCTTACATAGTCCATCTTTATCAATCCCAAACCCAAACTGGGGTAGTCACTTTGTTTGTGATTCATATATTCCCATCATTCATTCTCAATTGGGGAATTTATTTACATTGAAGATTGTGATCACATTAGGTGCAACTTGTGAAGACCCCGTCATTTTTCAATATCCTCAATTGAAAAAAGCCAAACATGCCTTTGCACCCTAAGACCATCCTAGGCTTTCACACTAGGGGCAATTTTCTTAAAGTCCCCATCATTTCCTTCATATCATCAATAACTAGGGAAAGCCCAAACATATTTTTTGCCACAAGTCCAATTCAAATTGGGGCAACTACCTAGTTAATCTTCATCACCTCATCCAAGCCTTTTCAAGCCCTTGGCAATTTTATAGATGTCATTCAAATAGTGTTTCAAAAGAAATGATTAAAACAGTGTTTGTTAGTAAATTGATTAGACCAAAGAAATGATTTAAAAAAAATTCAAAGTAGAATGATTCCATGAATTCGAAATAACAATGAAATGGGGAACAATTCGAATTTGTTTTCAACAAAATGCAAAAGAAAAATTCATACATAAGGTATTTCATACATTATACTAAGTCATGCATACATGCGTCATCCATCTTTTTGAATAAAATATTTTTCACCTTTTCAATAAAAATTCTACTCACTCATATGAATAGTTATCGAATCCTTTCATTTTAGAAGGAAGAAAATTAAAAAATACAGAAATTTGTTTCTATGATGTTTCTCAAATTTATGGTCCTTTTCATTCATATGAATGACCAATATACCCTAAGCCCAATTTCCACTGGCCCCCAAGTCCAATTCACACACCCGTTCTTAAGCCCAGATTTCACACTAACCTTAAGCCTAGTTTCCACATTGGCCCCTAAGCCCAGTTTTCACATTGACCCCTAAATCCAGTTTTGTCTGGCCTTACAGTTTTTTTTCTAGCCTCTAAGCCTAGTTTTCTTTGCTCTCAAATTAAAATAAAGGAAAAATGAAAAAAGCAAATTCCACTCATGCATCCACGCATCCATGTAAGCATATCATATAGTTTCAAAAATAAAATCATAACATGTCATGCATCATCACATCAAAATCATTGAAAATCATTTCAAAAATCATTGAAAATAATTTCAAAAATGATATTTTGTTGTGTAGGTCAACAATGATATTTTGTTGTGTAAGTCTCACCAATGTTAGGCCTTCACGCGGTGTTTGTCAACACTTCCAAAGTACAATTCAGGTTCTCCTTTTATATATATCAAGACCCTCTACGAGGCAATGGTCATTGATTTCCTTTTCTTTACATCGAGGCCTGCTACGAGGCAATAGTCATCGATCTCTTCACATCGAGGCCCTCTGCGTGGCAATGATCATCGATCTCTTTACTTCGAGGCCCTCTACGAGGCAATGGTCATTGCTCTCTTTACATCGAGGCCCTCTGCGAGGCAACTCTTGTGTCTCAACCATTTATGAAAGTTTCCTCCCTTGGGAGTGAATACTTTTAAGCCTTATCTTGCATTGCAAGTGGCGGCACACATCCACTCATCTTCAAGGTTGTCATGGCTTCTAGCCTAGCCTTGTAGTGGCGTGCTTCTCACATTTTTACCATTTCTTTCCTTTCCATTTTATATTTTCTTCTTCCTTTAATTGTTCTTGGTTTTCTATGGTTTATGTGCTTTCCATTTCCTTTTTGTTTTGAATCAATCCATCATCTTCTTCTCTTGAGCTTTGTGAAAGGAATCTTCAAATCTAGATAGCTTGCTATCTTAATGTCCAGTGGGGATTTCACTTAGCTTTCTTAATCAACTCACACCATATTCAATAATCTTAAAAGAGAACAAGATAATCCTTCATCATTATGTCACATCGAGGCCCTCTGCGAGGCAATGATCATCGATCTCCTTACATCAAGACCCTCTGCGAGGCAATGGTCATTGATTTCTTATCGAGGCCCTCTGCGAGGCAATGGTCATCGATATCTTTACATCAAGACCCTCTACAAAGCAATGGTCATTGATTTCTTATGTCACATGTTGTTATTTTCCTTATAGTCTTATATATGTTGTAAGAATTAATTGACATAATTTTACATACCTAGTTCATTCTTTCTTTGCATCTACTGGTGTGCATTTTGTGTGCAGTTTGCATAGTTGCTAGCCTAATTCTGGCCTTAATCCATTATCGTGCCCCATTCAGTTAGGTTTCTCACCATCTAATTGCATAATAATTCATTAGGTGGACCCCGTTAATCCATTAGATTAGTACCTACCACCCCCTTTGTTTTCTTTACTTCCAGAACCTAGGCACCCTGGTTCACACCCTCACAAACCCTAGGCTCTCACTTTCCCCTTTCCATCCCTGCTCTATCCCTTGTTTGCAACCTTCACCCCATCGATCATGGCTTCTTCCTCCTCCTCTCACAATCGCGTCAAACGGGTTGCAACCAAACAACGTGATCCTGATATTGATGGTTGGATCAATGACCCCGAAGCCCGAGACAACTTTGGGCACTCATTCTGCAATCCCAAGATCATCAATCACAAGTATGTCGAACTTCCTTTCTTCAAGACCCATGGCTTTGCTTTTCCCGCTTTTCTCTCTTTCCAAAGCCTGAAGCACTTTGTTCAACTCAAAGGCACTGTATACCCAGATCTTGTTAGGGTTTTCTATGCGAATCTAGGGTGTGAAGAGGATATTCTCACCTCTTGCGTTAAAGGGGTCAACATAGTTTTGACCACGAATATTTGGGCATCTATTGCTGGATTCTGGCCAGGTGGTCTCCCAACCCATCGCGGTCTTCCCGGGGCAAATCGTCTGGACATCTACCAATCTTGTCTGAGGGATCCCATTGCACAGCGCGATTACAATATCTTCAAGGCCGGCGTGATGAAGAAGGATGAATGAGTGTTTGCCTTCATTATCGCTTGGATTCTGTTTCCTCGTAATGGCAATCATGCTTAACTCACGATTGAGTATGTTTTTCTCATCCACACCTTCAAATCCAACCTTCTCATTGACTGGTCTGAGGTCGTCACCGATACGATGCAAAAAGATATTAAGCTACCTAACTATCCTCTGCCATATGTCGCATTCTTGTGCAAAGTGTTTGAACACTATAATGTTGATTTCACTAGTGAAGCTTCTGATGGTCAGAATCACACCAGTCTAATTAGTGCAAATGCTTTTCACTACATGGGAATGGCAATTTGGGGCAATATCTGGTGTTTCAAGGATGAACCTACTGAAGAACAAGCTAACACTGTTGAACCTTCTTATGTTGCCTCACATACTGCATATGAGCAAGAAATGATGCGCATGGTCACCACACTTCTCGACCATCATCAAACCTGGATGACTAAGCTGGACTCTATTGAGCATCAACGTTCCTCTGTTCAAGAACAATTTGCTTTGCTCAATACTAGTCGTGACCCTCCCAATCCGGCTGCTGCTGGTGATTCTGCAGAGGGTAGTGAGAGTGAGCACTATGAGGATGCCACTGATGACGAATATCTTTGTCCTATCCCCACACACCCACTTTTGTCTAACTACCCTTTAGGCTAACCTTTTGTGCCTCTTAGACTTCCTTTAGTCCTTAGTGAGGGGGTGTGTGTCTTTTTTAGTTGCCCTCACACAGTTTTTTTTTTTTTTGCTAGCCTATCTTTCTTTATGGTCTGTACTTAATCTGCACTTTGCTTTACCTATATATTGCCTTGATTGCTGGTTGCTGCTTATGCTTGACATTTTTATCTGCTGCATGTATACACTTCCATTAATTTATGCATTGTTGACTAACACTGATATTGCACTACTTCAATGCTGATTTGCCTTCTGACTGTATGCAATCTGTTATTCCCACTGTGCTACTGATTTCACATGTTACATTGTTCTCATTGCCATACAATGTATTGTTAATCTGCGATAGCTATGGTATGTGCTGGTTTAGAACCGCTGTTCTTTTTGCTAATGTCCAAAGAGGGAGAAAGAAAGTCTTGTCTCTATGTTGTAGGACACATTATGTTGCTATGTTGCAGGACATATTTTGGCCATCATCAAAAAGGGGGAGATTTTTGAAAGGGGGACCTGTTTCAACTCAAGTGAAGATGGTTTTGATGATGTCCAAGGTTATGCATCATGTGAATTACTAGTTTAGGATTAGTTTTGTTTTCCTAGCTTGTGCATTAGATGTTGTAGATCAAAAATTACATGTAAAACAAGCTTGCATTGAATTGTATGAACCATCAAACTCTTTAATGTGAATTCATAAATAGATTAGCTACTTAACTAATAGATTAGTTGAGAGCATTGCACTGATGCAGTGAAAATACACTCACGATAATCTATTAGGTAAATTCCTAATCTATTAATAATTGCAGCAAAACTCTGTATAAAACTAGTTTCTGAAATCAATTTTGAGACAAAGAGAAAATTACTGAATTCCTGAGAAACGAATTGAGAGACTGTTTTTTCTGAGATCTACAGAGTTCTTGGACATTCTTGAGAGATCATTCAAGTGAACCTTCAAGAAGATTGATGGTGGAGTCAACCTTGATGGGTCAAGCTTGGATTTAGGTATCAAGTGAAAAATCTGCGCAACTACTAGGTGTATTCGTTCCTTGTTTCTTTTCTTATTGTATTTCTGTTTATAGATTGATTCACTGTGTAAAGTGAAGGTCCAAGTGCAATTGTGTGGATGCATTGAATCTAGGGGGAGTTCTTGATTTGTAGATCAAGATCCTTAGTCTTTAAGGTCTTGAATTATATAGATGCTCTTATAATTCTTGAATCTCTATTGATTTAGTGGAATCCTCCTAAGTGGGTTACTTAAGAGAAGACTAGACGTAGATTCTTTTTGAATCGAACCAGTATAAATTGTTGTGTTCTTTGTTTCTCTCTTCTTTTACACCTTTATTAATTGCTTTACACAGTCCATTAACACAGAACTGGAAAACTGGTAAATTGGGTCATAAGAGTTAAAGAAACTTTCAAGATTCAATTAAAATCATTGAAAGATTCAATACCCAGTTAACACTCCTTTCTTGGTTGGGTTATATTAGACATATCTGTTTTAACAAATAGTAGTTTTTGAATGACAAATTATTTTATAATTGTTTTCATACAAAACACTTAAAATATATTCATGATCTATAAAATCTTTATCAATTTTAAGAGTAGGAGATATTAAAGCATAAATTAATATAATATAAAAACATTAGCTTTAGACATCACAAAAAATTATTCAATGAGCTATACTTTTATTTATCCATAATTTCATTTATTGTTACCAATAGAAATAAAAACAATTATAGACATAAATTTTTTAGGTTTAGTTTAGACTAATTTAATTATAATTATAACAAATGCATTAGTTCATAAAATGTGTTTTATATTGTCTTTAATTTTACAAATGAATAAAGATGAGTAACATAATTTATTCTTACCTTGGATCTTTTTTTTTTCAAAAGAACAAACAAATTTATTCTAACCTCGGAATCCAATTAAGAAACTATACTGGAACTAACCTTGAAGCTTAGCCCTCCATGGAATGCAAAATAAAATAAAAATAAAAGAAGAGAATGTAGGGAGAGAGAAGGAAATTAGGTTCCCCTAAGGGTTCCTAAATTCTGAAGTTATGAACTTGTCTTTTCTATTTTCCCTTGGTCTCTTAATATAGAACTTGGAATGGACTTTTTTGTTGCTAAAATCTTTCAAATATATTTTAAAATAAAGATAAAGATAAATATTATTTATCTTTATAATGATTATGAATATCTATAAATATTTGGAGAGATAAAATTATTTGACAAATATAGTTGGTTGATAATTTCTTATATAATTAAATAAAAATTTTCTATTCTTGAATTTATCTTTAAGGTGTCATGAAGCTTTAATCAATTTATTTCCACAATTCCATGAGCTCAACTTAGCTGCAACTGCACTAACACATGTAACATCTCGTTCGGATATTACAGATTTTAAATAATAAAATAAACAAAATAATAAATACGTGTCATTTATCAAAACATCATTTCCCAAAAATGCGGAAAATTTAAAATTTTAGTACATTATAAATTATCTCAAAACTTCAATTTATAAACTCAATTATAAAACAAATCCATATTCATAAAACAAAGATTTCAAGTCTGTAAAATTCATAATAAAACAACTCTATAGTAAAATCTCCCAAGCTAGCCCACGCTCTGTCTCTACGCCTCACCAAATCCACCTACAACATTATCTGCTCCCGTGTACCGCTTACACGATCATCGCCAAACACAAGCAGATAGAGTAAGGTAACAGTGAAACAACATATATACTACTAAACTCATCAGCTTAATACTGAGGAGGGCAATCTAATTGGACCCATCCGTGCATGCCACAATGTGCACACTCACACTGGAAACACTCACCAACCTGATTCACAACTCAAGGGTTCCTCGTGTTCATCCGTCATCCCGAGCCACAACTCAAGAGATGTCATTCAGAGCCATAACTCAAGAAATGCCACGTGCTTAAATCCTATCTTGAGGCACAACTCAAGGGATACGTTCCGAGCCACAACTCAAGGAACACCAGAAAGCCGACCTTCGAGACGTCACCACAACTTGGTAGGCCACGCACATTCACACAAGCAAAGCACATTTGCTTCACCAATATTACTTAGCGCTGCTCATGAGTCGCTAGGAACAACACGCTTCCAAACCGCTTGGCGGGGGACACGTACCGCCAGGCACCACACGCCTAGAAACCCACTACCTCTGCACTATCGCCTGGTGGGACGTCCCTCACCGTCAGGCGCCTTTCGTAATGTAGACCCTCTAGAACACTGGCTATTGCCTAGCGGGTTGAACCCCACCGCCAAGCGCCACACTAGTACAACACACTATTATGGTTTTGTTGCACTTCATCCAATTGCTAATCCCCGATCACGCAATTGCACACCTCTAAAGTATTGATTCTCTTAATGGTTGTCTTATTACTATCGTCTCTACACCCATATGGGCTCCCAATTCCATTATATCCATAAGTTGATTTACTTAAGATCAATTGAATCACCAACATTTCATTAGCTTTAGGTTATCCCAAGTGCACCAACTCATACACTCATTCTTATCAATTCCACTAACCAATATTATACCCTTTTCCAAAACTCCTTAACATCAACCTAGTTTGTCATTATTCAATTATTCTTTTCAAGCTCATGCCACATTATTCAACACTTAGACAAGTTGGTTACACTATTGGCCAATTAGGCACCTAATAGTAATCCCAATGCCTAAATTTGTCTCTTTTGCTTTTCCCAGCCAACCTCATTCATTGTCCCTAGTTTAGGCACTAAACTATAAAGTGCTAAAATTCCAATCCTTCCTATTCCAACTCCATCCTCAAATTAATTCATTTCTAATTCTCCTGATAAATTCTCCGAATCAAATCTTCCCCCGACAACTGGACGTCAAAATACCCAAAACCAGAACTGCACCTCATAGCCACACAGAATCATTGTCTCTGCGCTGGTGCCTGGCGGCAGGCGGTGCATGCATTTCTAGGCAAATTCCCAAAATTTCAGCACATGCGAAGAACCTCTTACATTTCCCCAATGCTTTTCTCTTCCTTTCTTAGCTATTTCACACGGGAACATAATAACAATGACACAAATGTTCAATTTTAACTATTTCCAACAACAATTCTAGTGCAATTAACAACCACTACACTCAATTCATCAAAACCCCCAATCCTTCCAACCCTAAAAGTTATTTATGGAAATTTCATCAATTTTAACCTCCACTCGCAGGTAATTCAAAGTCTATAAGCATCCAATGATCAATTAACGTGTAAAACCATCATTTTCCCCGATCAAACTCAACCCAGAACCCCAACAGACTCCAACTCAAGCAAACTTGCTCGCGTCGCCTGGTGGGTGTTCTTCACTGCCAGGCAGTTTATGCCAAAAACCCAGAAACTGGGTTAATAAGAGACGTGTCGCCTCGCAGGAACCCAGAAAATCACACAAGACATATGCGTCGCCTGACGGCAGATCGTCGCCCGCCAAACGGTTTTTGGAAAATTCCAGGAACACGAAATGAAATCAAGGGTAGAGGGAAAGTATACATACATACAAAATAAATGTGGTCCAGCTCCCCTAACCTAGAATCCTTTGCTTAAAATTGGAGATTTTTTAGAGTTCCTCCTTGATCACTATGTCGCCAAACACTTCTCCTCAATTAAGCTCCGAGTTACACACAATTCTCACAACAACACACTCTCTGAATTCGTTCTCTTCTTCCTATGTAACAATGACAGCCACAAAAACACTCTCTCTTTCCCTTAATTGGTCATTAAATGATGTCTTAATGAGAGGTAAATGGTGGAAAACGAAAATAAAATTAAAATTAAGAATATAATATCACGCACCACAACCAACATATTATTGAAAACGAATACATAATTAAAATAACAAACAAGTGGGATACATAAGACTCAAACCAAGTCTTCTCAACACAACCAAGTACTCTCAACCACTTGAACTAGTACTTTTCCACATCATAGCGATCAACATTTAATGTCATAAAGGCTTTGTTGGAAGGGGGAGCTACTTCAACTATGAATGAAGAATGGTTTTGATGATGTCTACTAGATTAGAATAGAAAATAGATTTGGTCTACTTAGGTTATGCATTAGGCTAATAGTTTATCTTTATCAGATGTAAATCAAGCCTGCACCAGGTTGCAAATTAGGCCTGCTTTTGTGCTGCAATGGACCATTACACTCTTGCTTGTGCAAACATGAATGGCTAGCTGTTTAACTAATTGATTAGCTATGAGTATTGCACTAAGGCAGTGAAAATACACTCATGATAATCGATTAGGTAAATTGCTAATCCATTAATGACAGTAGAGACCTCTGTATAAAAGCTGGTTTTAAAATCTGTTCTAAGACTGGAGAAAATTGATAGATCACAGAGTTTTTTCCTTCTAAGAGAGAGAGAGAGCCTTCTGAGAGACACAGAGATATTGAGCATTCTGGAAGATCATTCAAGTGCAGATCCAAGAAGATTGATAGTTGATTCTACCATGATGGGTCTTGCTTGAATCAAGGAGCATATTGTCAAATCTACACAACTTAGGTGTACTCATTTCTTGATTCTGTTTATTGTATTTCTAATTACAGTTGCTTCATTGTGTGAAGTATAGGTCTAGGTGCAATTGCGTGGATGCATTGCTCCTAGGGGAAGTTCTTGATTGGGTAATCAAGTTCTTGGGTTTTTAGGGTCTAGAATTATATAGGTGTTCTTGTAATTCTTGGATCCTATCTATGTTAGTGGAATCCTCTTAAGTGAGTTACTTAGGAGAAGACTGGATGTAGATTCATCTTGAATCGAACCAGTATAAATTGTTGTGTATTGCTTCTTTCTCTTCTCTTACAATCTTTCTTGATTGAGTTAAAAAAGTCTATTAACCCAGAATTGTGAAATTGATTAATTGAGTTTTATAACTTAAAGACTTCTTCAAGATTCACCTTAAACCAGAGAAAAGCTCATTAATCAATTCAGATCCCTTTGTGGTTAAGATAATTAGACAGATCTGAATTTAACAATTGGCACCAGATCTGGTTAATCGCACGCTAATCGATTAGAAAGATTCTGTTATGTCTAATACATCTCAAACCTTTGCTGAAGGGGCATCCATTAACAAGCCCCCTCTGTTTGCTGGGGAAAACTATCCATTCTGGAAAATTCGAATGAAAATCTTTCTTGAATCAGTAGACAAAGGGGTATGGGATGCAGTGGAGAAGGGACTTTTTAAACCAATTAAAATAGTGGATGGAGAGACTTTTCCTAAAGAATTCTCACAATGGACCCCTGATGAGAATAAGAGGGCACATTATGATGTTAGAGCCAAGAATATTATATCTTTTGCACTACCATTGGATGGATTTTACAGGGTCTCTATTTGTGAATCAGCCAAAGAGATGTGGGATGTCTTGGAAGTCACCCATGAGGGCACGGATGAGGTTAAAAGAGCAACGAAAAATACTCTCATTCAAGAGTATGAAATGTTTAGAATGAAGACTGGGGAAAACATATGTGATGTACAAAAAAGATTTACACATATAGTAAATCACCTCTTAGCTCTTGGCAAGACCTTTGACAAGGAAGAGCTCAACATCAAGATCTTGAAGAGTTTAAACATGACATGGCAACCCAAAGTTACTGTTATTTCAGAATCCAAAGACCTCACTAGCATGAACATATCCACACTCTTTGGGAAGCTGAGAATAACTTGGAAGACTTAAGGCAGAAGAGGATGGAGAAAAAAAGCACACAATAGCTTTCAAGAGTGCTGTAAAATCTGTAGCAAAACAGAAGAAAGCAAATTCTACAAATGACTCCAATGATGTAAACTCTGACAGTGAAGCCTTGAGCTTAATGGTGAAAAAGTTCTCAAAATTCCTGAAGTATAAGAATAAAACTAATAACAGTCCTGTAGGAAACAAGAAGCAGTCCAGATCTGGAACTCAAACCTGCTATGAGTGTGGCAAGACAGGACATATCAAGGCAGATTGCCCTATGCTGAAGATGAAGCAGAAACTGGAAGAGAAAAATGAGGCAAAGAAGCACCTGAAGAAAAAGAAAGCCTACATTGCCTGGGAAGAAAATGATTCCAGCACATCCAGTGAATCTGATGATAGCACTGAAGAGGAAAATAATCTGTGTTTGATGGCTAAAGCAGAATCATCCAAAAGCAGTGTGAGTAGTTTCACATCTGAACATGAGGAAAATAATTACTATGAACTGCTTGATGCATTTAATGAACTACATAAGGAAGCTACAAAAATACAAAAGTCAAATAGCAAGCGTAAAGGAGAGATTAAATGGCTGGAGGGTAGGATAAAACAATTAGAATAGGAAAATGAGAATCTAACAACTTGCTTGGAAAAATTAGAAAAATTTGAAAAGCATCCCAGGTCCAGATGTAAGCACTGTCCAGGACAGCTAGAAAAGATAGAGTACTTAATGAAAACCCTATCAAAATTCACCCTAGGAAGATCCAACCTAGATGTTGTTCTAGGATCCCAAAGGAGTGTGCTGAATAAAGAGGGAATTGGTTACAGTGCCAATTCTAATGTCGATTCTCAAGTAGAAATTTCCTCAACATCAGTAAACCATCCTCCATTATTTGCACCTATTGTTCTGAACCTGGCCATTTTTCTAATTCCTCTTACTTTAAAAACAGTGGGGTTCCTAAAGGTAAATTCAAATGGGTGCCCAAAAGCACTGCAACACAGTCTAACACAAGAGGACCCAAGTTTGTTTGGGTACCTGCTTCATCAAAATAATTTGTTTTGCAGGAACATGTTGAAGTTAAGGAGTCAATGTGGTATCTGGACAGTGGTTGTTCTAGACACATGACAGGTGATAGCACGAAATTCAGCAAAATTTCACACAAAGTAAGTGGACATGTCACGTATGGTGACAACAATAGAGGTAAAATTCTTGGTTCTAGCAAGGTAAGGTCCTTATCAGCTATGGAAATTGAGGATGTCTTGTTAGTTGATGGACTCAAGCATAACTTACTTAGTATTAGCCAACTGTGTGATAAGAATCTGAAAGTAACCTTTGAAGCCAATCACTGTTTAATCTGTCATGCATCCACAAATGAACTGGTGTTTGTGGGAAAAAGAATTCAGAACATATACATGGTAGACTTTGAAAACACTTCATTTGATTCAATTGCTTGCCTATTTGCTAAAAATGATGAACCTTGGATCTGGCATAAAAGACTTGCACAACCTAAATAAGCTTGTGTCAAAGCATTTAGTCACTGGTCTGCCTGACATAAAATTTAAGTCAGATAAGTTGTGATGCATGCCAAAAGGGTAAACAAGTAAAGACATCTTTTAAACAGCATATTTCCACCTCTAATCCATTAGAACTGATACATATGGACCTGTTTGGGCCATCTAGGACCAGAAGCTTAGGAGGAAATTATTATGCACTTGTACTTGTTGATGACTGTTCTCGCTTTACTTGGACCTTCTTTATCTCTTCTAAGAGTGACACCTTCTCAGTGTTTAGGAAATTTGCCAAAATTGTTGAAAATGAGAAAGATTTGAAAATCAAATCCATTCAAAGTGATCATGGGGGTGAGTTTCAAAATGAATCTTTCGAAAAGTTCTGTGAACATCATGGCATTTCACATAATTTCTCAACCCCTAGAATACCACAACAAAATGGTGTGGTAGAGAGAAAAAATCGATCTTTGGAAGAGTTGGCAAGAACAATGCTCAATGACAACTCTTTACCAAAATACTTTTGGGCAGATGCTGTAAGTACAACTTGCCACGTGCTGAATAGGGTCTTAAGCAGACCTGTTTTGAAACTTACACCATATGAAATCTTCAAAGGTAGAAAACCAAATGGATCTTACTTCAAAGCTTTTGGTTGCAAGTGTTTCATACTAAATAATGGTAAATCCAATCTTGGCAAGTTTGATCCTAAGGCTGATGAAGGCATCTTCTTAGGTTACTCCTCAACTAGTAAAGCCTATCAAGTCTATAACAAACGAACATTAACTATAGAGGAATCCATTCATGTTGCATTTGATGAGATTATTGACAGTCATGCTAATTCCTCTGGTCCAAGAAATAGTGCATAATTAAATGACAAAGGTGCAGATTTGACACAACCTGAGCCTGCATCAGCAGCAGATTCATCATAAGGAGCAATTGAGAATTCGTCCTCTCCAGCAGATCTGCCCACTGATTGGACAGTGCCTAGAAATATGTCCCTTGACAACATCATAGGGGATATCTCTAAAGGTGTCTCCACCCGCAGGCAGCTAAGCCAGTTTTGCCTAAATGTAGCTTTTGTTTCTCAACTTGAGCCAAAGTCAATGAGTGATGCTCTCAAGGATGAACACTAGTTCCTAGCAATGCAGGACGAATTGGATCAATTCAAGAGAAATGATGTATGGGATCTTGTCCCAAAAACCAAAGCTCAACAAATCATAGGCACTAAGTGGGTCTTTCGCAACAAGCTGGATGATTCTGGTATGATTGTTAAAAATAAAGCTAGATTGGTAGCCAAAGGGTACTGTCAAGAAGAAGGGATTGATTATGATGAGACCTATGCTCCTGTAGCACGACTTGAGGCTATCCGAATCCTCCTTGCCATTTCATCCTTACTACAATTCAAGCTCTTCCAAATGGATGTGAAGAGTGCCTTTCTGAATGGCTTCATCAAGGAAGAAGTCTATGTGGCACAGCCCCCTGGATTCACAGACTATGAGTTTCCAGATCATGTGTATAAGCTAAAAAAGGCACTCTATCGAGTTAAGCAAGCACCTCGCTCATGGTATGAAAGACTAAGTGAATTCTTGATTCAAAGAGGATTTCGAAGAGGGCAGGTAGACTCTACACTCTTCATTAAGAAAGCTAAAAATGATCTACTATTTGTTCAGATATATGTGGATGACATCATTTTTGGCTCAACTAATACTCTACTATGCAAAAAATTCTCCAAAAACACGCAAGATGAGTTTGAAATGTCAATGATGGGGGAGCTGCACTTCTTTCTAGGGCTCCAAATTAAACAAGGACAACATGGACTTTTCTCCATCAATTTAAGTACTGCACTAAGCTACTAAAAAAATTTCACATGGAAACTTGCAAGGAATCATCAACTCCTATGGCTACAAATTGCTATTTAGACACTGACGAAACAGGGCCTGCAGTGGATCGGACTAAATATCGTGGAATGATAGGATCACTTCTCTATCTCACTACAAGCCGTCCAGATATTATGCACAGTGTGTGTATGCACCCGATTTCAGTCATGCCCCAAAGAATCTCACCTAACTACTGTTAAACACATCTTTAAATACCTTAAAGGCACGAGAAACCTAGGCCTATGGTATCCTCATGGCTCTAATATCTCCCTGGTAGGATATAGTGACTCAGATTTTGGGGGTTGTAAGACTGACAGGAAGAGCACCAATGGAACCTGCCACCTCTTAGGTTGCTCTCTAATCTCATGGCACTCCAAAAAGCAGGCATGTGTTGCTCTTTCCACTACTGAACCAGAGTATATAGCTGCTGGCAGCTGTTGTGCCCAATCTATCTGGATTAAAAATCAACTTGAGGATTATGGCATCTATCTTGATCACATTCCTCTAAAATGTGACAACACTAGTGCAATAAATCTTACCAAAAATCCAGTTCTGCACTCTAAGACCAAGCACATTGAGATCCGACACCATTTTATTAGAGATCATGTGTCGAAGGGAGAGTGCAAGGTTGAGTACATTGACACACAACATCAACTGGTAGACATCTTTACTAAACCTCTGGCCAGAGAAAGGTTTTACACTCTTAGAAATGAGTTGGGTATCTTAGACATTGCTTACTCTCATTAATTGTACTTAGAAAACTGTCATTTTTGTTTTTTGTGTGTGTTTTTCTGTTCTGTTATGTGTGCTTTGCCTGTCACGCTCCTCCTATATATAATGTTGTATTACATTTCCAGTTTCATACTTACTGCATATATCATTAGCATACATTTATTCATAGCTGGTTCTTATTGATTCCTGCATCTGCTTGTGTGAATTTTGAGTCCAGACTGTGTAGCTGCTTGCCTATCTTTGGCCTTAATCCATTATCGTGTATTTTGAGTCCAGTCTGTGTTAAGCCTTGCCTCATGTAATTGTTTCCTAATTCTTAAAAAGGAACCCGTTAATCCATTAGGTAAGTACATCTCTACACTTAATAGCACTCTTAATTCCTGAACCCAGGCCCAATGTACTCTCTAATCTCTCTCAAACCCTAGGTTTTCCCTCTTCCCTTTCCACCACTGCTTTGATCGTCACCTTGCACCCACGAATCCTCTGTCATGGCATCTACTTCCTCCTCTCGCAAGCGTATTAAGCGAATGGCCATCAAACGAAGAGATCCAGACATTGATGGATGGATCAGTGATCCAAAAGCCCAGGAAAACTTCAACAGTTCTTTTCGCAACCACAAAATCATCAACCACAAGCACGTCGAACTGTCGTTCTTCTGCACTCATGGTTTTGCCTTCCCTGAGCTTCTCTCCTTCCAACATCTGGAGTCGTTCGTCCAACTCACGGGTGTCATCTACCTAGACCTGGTTAGGGTTTTCTACGCAAATCTCACTTATGAAGAGGATCTTCTCACCTCGCGCGTCAAAGGGGTAAACATTGTCTCCACCCCAGACATTTGGACCTTCATTGCTAGTTTTCGCATCGTTGGCATTCCGGCACATCGAGGGTTTCCTGGGGCGAATCGTCTAGACATCTACCAAGGTTGTCTGCGGGATCCTACGGCTAAACGTGACTACAACATCTTCCGCGCCGGTGGAATGAAGAAAGACGAACGGGTGCTCGCGTTCCTTACTGCTTGGATCTTGATTCCTCGCAACAGCAATCATGCCCAACTCACCACCAATGATGTTTTTCTCATCCACACGTTCAAATCCAACATTCGCGTCGATTGGTCTGAAATCGTCTCTAACACGATGCAAAAAGTCATCAAGCTCCCCAATTACCCTCTGTCCTATGCTGTGTTTGTGTGCAAAGTCCTTGAGCACTACAAGGTGGACTTCTCTGGGGAAGCTTCCTACACTCCAAATCACACAAGCCTGATTGGTGCAAATGCCCTTCACCATATGGGAATGTCGTTTCGAGGCACCACCTGGTGCTTCAAAGATGAACCTGATACTGACCTTGTGGACACTGCTGAACCCTCCTCTACTGCAACCAGAACCCACTACGAGTAGGAAATGTTGCGTATAGTCACTACACTTCTTGACCATCAGCAAACCTGGACGTCCAAGTTGGATTCCATTGAGCATCAACTCACATCTGTCCAAGAACAAATGGCTCTACTCAACATTGGTCGTGACCCTCCCAATTCTGAAGCTGTTGTTGACAATGTAGAAGGGAGTGAGAGTGAGCAATTTGAAGATGCCACTGACGAAGAATAGCTTAGCCTGCTCCCTACACACACCTATTTTTTGTTAAACGACCCTGTAGACCTTCAGTTTGTATCCCTTGGCCTTAGGATCACTAGTCGTCCTTGAGGTGTGTGTGTTTCTTTTTTGATTATCCTAGTATAGCTCTCTTAGCCTAGGATTGTTTTTGTTTGGGTCTGTAATGTGTTATATACTCTGTTTATCCTGTTTGTTATGTGCAAATGTTACCTACACCTTGCTTGCATTATCCCTTGTTGCATATCTTACATCATTGCATTGTATGGTTATATTTTTTTTTCTGCTGCCCTGTATTGCATATTGAATCTGTTGCATTGATCACACCCAATCATCTTTTAGCTAATGTCCAAAAAGGGGGAGATTGGTATCTTGTTGCTAGCGGGAGCATGTTAATAGTATATGGTATGTGCTATTGTTGTTGTTTGCCTTATGTGTTGCAGGCAGGCCTATCACAGTCCAAGTTTGGACATCATCAAAAAGGGGGAGATTGTTAGAAGAGGGAGCTACTTCAACTATGAATGAAGAATGGTTTTGATGATGTCTACTGGATTAGAAAAGAAAATAGATTTGGTCTAGTTAGGTTATGCACTAGGCTAATAGTTTATCTTTATCAAATGTAAATCAAGCCTGCACCAGGTTGCAAATTAGGCCTGCTTTTGTGCTGCAATGGACAATTACACTCTTGCTTGTGCAAACATGAATGGCTAGCTTGTTTAACTAATTGATTAGCTGTGAGTATTGCACTAAGGTAGTGAAAATACACTCACGATAATCGATTAGGTAAATTGCTAATCCATTAATGACAACAGAGAACTCTGTATAAAAGCTGGTTTTAAAATCTATTCTAAGACTGGAGAAAATTGATAGATCATAGAGTTTTTTCCTTCTGAGAGAGAGAGAGAGAGCCTTCTGAGAGACACAGAGATATTGAGCATTCTGGAAGATCATTCAAGTGCAGATCCAAGAAGATTGATAGTTGATTCTACCATGATGGGTCTTGCTTGAATCAAGGAGCATATTGTCAAATCTGCACAACTTAGGTGTATTCGTTTCTTGATTCTGGTTATTGTATTTCTGATTACAGTTGCTTCATTGTGTGAAGTGTAGGTCTAGGTGCAATTGTGTGGATTTATTGCTCCTAGGGGAAGTTCCTTATTGGGAAATCAAGTTCTTGGGTTTTTAGGGTCTAGAATTATATAGGTGTTCTTGTAATTCTTGGATCCTATCTGTGTTAGTGGAATCCTCCTAAGTGAGTTACTTAGGAGAAGACTGGATGTAGATTCATCTTGAATCAAACCCATATAAATTGTTGAGTATTGCTTCTTTCTCTTCTCTTACAATCTTTCTTGATTGAGTTAAAAGAGTCCATTAACCCAGAACTGCGAAATTGATTAATTGAGTTTTAAAACTTAAAGACTTCTTCAAGATTCACCTTAAACCAGAGAAAAGCTCATTAATCAATTCAGATCCCTTCGTGGTTAAGATAATTAGACAGATCTGAATTTAACAGGCTTCTGCTGCCCACATTTATTAATTAATTAATTAAATTTCATGGATCTTACAACACACCTCAAAATATCCAAAGAACATTTATGCAACAAAGAAACTATTTTTAAGATGTTTTTTATCTCATGCTCAATAAATCCAATTATAAAAAATTCCAATTTAATTAATCTTTTAAGCACAAAAATCAATTAAAATTGCATTATTAAATATAAGATGAGGGCAAAAATATGCACTCATCACCGATTAAGGTATTTTTACCTTGCCTCTTTGGTATCTAGTATTCATATTTTAGCCAAAATAGATCCAATTGTTTTCCACTCTACACATTATGAATGAAATTTATACCCTTCATAAACATAAACATATGTATTTTCACATGTTAGTAGTATTTGTAATCAATTAACAATGATTTGAAAACAATAATTTAAATATTTGAACAACAACCTTAAACAATGAGTTAGAATTATTATTATTTAAATTTAAAAATGAATTAAAATTTAATATAAAAATTCTATTTTAAAGTTAAAAAATAATATTACTTATATTGTAATAAAATGTAAGTTATTCATTCATATATTTTTTTAATAAAGTGTATCATATCATACAATTGTTTCAAATAATATATAGTAATTGCGTCAACCCTAATAATTGTGTCATTTTGATATACTAGCAAATAAATGTTATAAAATAAAGTTAATAATAGAGAGAAGGATAAAGTGAAAGAATAGAGCATCAAATACTAGTTTTTTGTATATATTATCAATGTTGAAAAGTCTTTATTTATAGGTACAAAAGACAAGTCAAAGGGTACAACTCAAGGATTACATACTTAATATAAATAATGTAAATATCATTAATTGTCAATAACTCAATGGACAATCCATAAATTTCATAACACTCCCCCTTAGGTGTCCATTGATCAAAGGATGTGTCTCGTTAAAACCTTAGTAGGAAAACCCCTTTGGGATAAAAACCTAGTGAAGGAAAAAGAGTACATCATTCTTAATTCTTTGATATAATATTCTTCTATTTCCCCCCTAATGTAAATTTTCACCTTTAAGATGACGAAGCCCAATCTTGTGAACCAATTGTTCCAAAGTTCTCATTTGCAAAGACTTTGTAAATAAATCTTTAATATATCCTTCTTTTAATTGAGCAATACATGCATTGTTGTCTTCATATATGGTTGTTGATTCCATTTTTCCTCATGTAATGCTAAAAGTTGCATGATTTGACGATGTTGATATTATGAATTATTTCACAAACTGCCATGAAATCATTGTGCCACCACATCTGAAGAAATGTCTTGTTTGTGATTAAATGTTGTGAGGATCAGATAAATAACCTGCATCTACATAACACATTTGATTTTGAATCATTTAGATAAAATAAGTCTATATTCAAAGTACTCTGAAGGTAACAAAATATATGTTTACACTAACTCAATGTCTTCTTGTAGGTGAAGAATTATATGTTGGCTAACAAATTTACAACAATTACTATATCAAGTCGAGTATAATAAGCAAAATACATTAGTGTTCTTTTAACATTAAAAATATGGTATTTCTTGACCAAGAATTTCTTCATCATTGTGAGGTCTAAAATGACATTTATCAACATCTAATAGCCTCACAATTGAAGTGCAAAAATGATATAATTTGTCCTTATAGAACATTTTAAGCACCTTCATTATATAAACCTCTTGATGTACAAAAACACTTGTATTTAAATACTCAATTTGTAATCTCAAAAGAAACTATGTACTTCCAAGATTTTTCATCTCAAATTCTTTCTTTAAGCAATCAATTGCCTTTGTGAAGTCATTAGGAGTTCCAATGATTTTTATGTTATACGCATAAACAACAATTATGACAAATTTATTTTCCAATTTTTCATTTGAAATACAAGAATAAGTACCTTTCTTTTAAAAAATACTTACAAAGATAATTATACCATGTACATCATGATTGCTTTAATCCATTAAAGGGACTTATTCAATTTTATTGAATAATACACTTTAGAATTTGCATTGTTGGGTAAATTAAATCATTTAGGGATTTTCATATAATTATCATTCTTTATGATATTGTTTTGCACAAAAATTCATTTGTAAACAATGAGTTTTTACACCTTCAGATGTGCGGACTACAAGTCCAAAAACCTTTTGTTTAATTGTTTAACAAGCAAATATAATTTTTCTTCTTTTTCATCTTTCCATTTGGTCATTGTTTAACACCTTTTGTTTTTACACCTTTTGTTTAACAAGCAAATATATAGATATACTCATACATACATACATACATACATACATACATACATACATACATACATACATATATATATATATATATATATATATATATATCATTTAATTCAATCTTAATTTATCCATTATTTATTAATACTAATTAAGTTCAAATTTATTACCTTCCAAAATCTAAATTTCCTACACTTAAAAATGCAATGTCCCTTTTATTTACTTTTATTTAAAAGTTATTTCATGGTCTCTTGTTATGTTAATCGACTGCAAAGTGGCATCCTATAATTCAATTTCAATCAATTAATGCACCATAAATTCAATGTTTTTCTCCATTTAATTTGTACACATAAATCCATAAGTGATGACTTTTTCTATTCAACATTTAAAAATCTGCAATCAATAAAATCAACCATTTATATTTCTATCATGTGACAATATATATAATTTCTATTCAACATTTAAAAATCTGCAATCAATAAAATCCAACATTTATATTTCTATCATGCAACAATATATATTTCAATTACCATCCACATTTCCTATGTAATACCAATTCAAGTTTAATAATGTTATTCACGTGGCATCGAATATTAGAAAAATACCAATATTATACATTCACACTTTTATAATAGGTATAAATACAAATTTGGTACCCTAACTTTTTTGGAAAGTTCAATTTGGTACCCAAACTTTAGGAATGTTATATTTGGTACCCAAACTTTTTAAACGTGTTTATTTTGGTACCTTTCGTTAAAAATTACATAACGTCGTTTGCCTTCTGTTGAGGTGGCACTGTGCACGACATACATAATTTGTGAAGTAAAAAAAATATAGAATAGCGTTGTTGTCGATTTCGGGCAAAATTAGGGATGTTTAGGGATGTGAAATCGAAAAATTTGCAGAACGGACAATTAGGGCAGAAGCTAAATTTGGGAGTTAGGGTTCGGTGGTTAATTTGCGTTCGGTGATCAGAATTAAAGGTGACCATGTTTAAGGAAATGAAGTTATATATAGTAGTAGTCTCCCTGCATCGGTGTGGTTGGTGGTGATTGGTCATTATGGGCAGAGGCAACCAAACAGTCCCTTCTCACTCTGATACGATTGCAGAAGGATATGTTCCACTTGATTTTGGCCATGCTAGTCTTCAACAACTCGATTACAAGCAAGAACTCAAGCGTGACTTATCGTATGTTTCTCTTCTTTCCATTTTTTCACTGCACTCTTTCTTTTTCTTCTTAAATCTTGCTTTGAACTGTGACAGGGTGATTTCGAATTTTGCATTTTCGTTTTGTATTATTTCGGGGCTAATCGAAGTCACTACTCTTTACAACAATGGGTTGAACTACGGTGGCACTGTTTCCATCGTTTATGGTTGGTTCATTGCCTCTGCTTTGATTTTTTTTTACCACAAAAATCAAGTGCGTGCCGAACCATTCTTTCTGCCACGTATCCCTGTAGAGTGCCACCTCAATAGAAGGTAAACGGCGTTATGTAGTCTTTAACGGAAGGTACCAAAATAAATACGTTTAAAAAGTTTGGGTACCAAATTGAACATTCTTAAAGTTCGGGTACCAGATTGAACTTTTCGAAAAAGTTGGGGTACTAAATCTGTATTTATGCCTTTATAATAATTACTATATAAAATATATATATATATATATATATATATATATATGTGTGTGTGTGTGTATGTATAATAATAATAATAATAATAAATATTCATTATATACTCATCTCCTATATACATTTCATAATACAAAGGAAAAATTGATTTTTACATATACATAACACACAACAAACATGCATATTTTATATACTAATAATGCCATAGAGAATTCACCTTCAATTAAATTATAATAAAAATAATTTAATATATAAATTTATATTTTATATTGTCACGTAGAAACTTCTTCTGTTAGAATTGATGCCCCAATATTTCACAACCAAGAGGGGGGGTGACTTGGTATTAACAAATTTTGCCCAGTTTTAGCACTTTTGAAATTGTTTTGATAATAACCTTTGCTTTTGAATCAATTGAAATAGTATGGTTTAATGCTTAATGTATGGAGCATTTACATTATGACAAGATAAAGAGAGAAAGAGATAAAGCACACAAAATTTTTATACTGGTTCGATTCTTAAGAATCTACATCCAGTTCATCTAGCAAACCACAACTAGATATATTCACTATATCACAAGAATTTCAAGATTTACAAATACACTTGATAAATCTAAATTCTAAGATAAAGGAACACAAATGCAAGGCATCCACACACTTGCACAACCACACAATAGTAAGGCTATCACACACTTGCTTTAGACAGAAAACAACATAAACAAACAGTTTCAAATTGTATCAAAACACAATTACAAAGCCTACAAAATGGATTGAGTACACCTTTTCCAAGACTGAAATTTCTTCATCTTGCCAAGTCAAAATTGAATGTGTCTTGATAGAATTCTTCAAGAGAACCTTCCAAGATAGCTCCAAGAACCTATTTCGCACTTCTCTTTCTTTCTTCTGGTTTTTCAGATTGTTCTTCAGAAAGTGTAGAAACTATTTCTATATAACAGCTGCTATCAGGCACGAACCTAGTCGATTACATTAGTTGGCTAGTCGACTATCGGAGCAGCAGATTAACATTTTCATATTATCACACACATGTCATGTTAACCATTGTCATGCTATTATAGACATCATCAAAAACATTTCAGATACACTTAATCAGCAACATCTTCTACCATTTTATAAAAAAAAAACTTAATAAACAAAAATATCAAAATGGGTGACATTCATATGGCCAAAATCAAAATCATCATTTTTATACATACAAGGTGTGTTTCTATGTTTTTCTCTCTGTTTTATAGGATGTTTTGATGTAAGACATGTACGACCCAAATGACCTTTACCACCACAGTGATAAATTATATTTTCATATGATTTGTCATTGTTTTCATCTTTTTCTCTTTCCTTCTTCGCATTATTGTTCCACTTTTGATGACAAAATATCTCTTTGAAATTTTCTATATGACCATCAAAATATGAATTAGATATTGCTTCATTCACTTCTGGGAATGAAGCATAACTAATTTAGTCTCATGGATATTGTTGTTTAGTAATGAAGCATAACCAATTTAGTCTCATGATTTTCATCAAAAACTCATTGTTTCCTTTAGCCATAAGAAGGCATGAAATAATTTGAGAATATTTGTGAAATACTAAAAAACATGAGTAATTCTTCCTTGTAATATCAAGAGTCACAAATCCAAATTTTGTAAGGTTTGATATGTTTAAAACTGGCTCATAAAATATTGATAATAATCAAATTTTATCTATGAAACTATAGAAGTAATATAGACAATAATTATAATACTAATCATCATCATAGTAGTAGTAGTTTTATTTATAATAATAATAAGTCAAATATGAAAATTGATCAAGTCAAAAAAAATTTATCACAAAAAAATATATAAGACAAAATTGCCAATAAGGAAAGGATAAAGAGAAAACATCTTCACTAACTTAGTTGGATAGCCTTGGTGCTAATAGTGTGTTATAAAATAAGGTTAATAATAGATAGAAGGATAAAGAGAAAGAATAAAGCATCAAATACTAGTTTTTTGTGCATATTATCAAGGGAGAAAAGTCTTTATTTATAGGTACAAAAAACAATCCAAAGGATACAATTCAAAGGTTACATACTTAATGTAAATATCATTTAATAGTAATTAAGCTCAGTATTTTTCAATAACTCAATGAACAATCCATAAATTTCATAACAACAAATACAATAATTGAATAATTTTTAATTGTTTTCATTCTAATTCTTTCTCAATTGAAAAGAAAAATAAATAAATTTAAATTATAATTGAATGAATTATACATACCTTTAAAATAATATGAAAGTCTTTTTATAATTTACATATAGTTAACCATATATATAATAAATAAAAGAGAGTAAAGATAAAGTTAAACTTTAAAAAGTTATTTACCTTGTCTCTTATTTATTTATTGTCATTACAATATCAGAAATATATGAAGAATGATCTATTATTTAAAACTTAATCACAATCCTAAAAAAAAACCAAAATCTATTTTTTGGTATATATATTTTTGTGACCAATGTTTTTAATTATAAATAATAATAATAAAACAACAATCTTACCTCTAAATGACTTTTTACTGTTATCTTGGTTTTTAACTTTTATAATATATCCCAAGTTCGATAAAAGCTTTCAAAGCATAATTTATTTATAATATCTGTACGTTTCATTCATAATATGTATTGTGTAAAGTTTGTAGAAGGAATAGAAATTTAAATTAAGAGTTCTATTCGTAAAATCCCAATTTTTAGCATCTTAAAACTAATAAAAATTAGGGAGTTTCATCATATTTCCAAAATCAATAATTCAGTGTACACAATATATTAATAATTTCTTACAAAAGATATGACTATAAAAATATATAACTTATACACATACACTAAACTAATAAAAATATACCTAAACTGACAATCACTAAAGCTCTCACCTAAAACGATGGCTCCTCATCCTCCAGAAGTGCCTCTGACATTGCAACCACATCTGCTCCCATCGAAAAGGTGATCATTGCAAAAGGAAACATACAACACAAGACAAGAACACAAAAGCAAGGGTAAGCTAATCTGATTAAAGGAATCATGCAGTTCAATTATAAACAGAAACCATGCAATCTTTATAAACGTCAATGCCTTAAAAATGGCAACGCTTCTAATTCCAAAGGAGGCTCTATCTACACATAGAAACATCACAAGTATGATCAAGACATACCGTTATGATCACTAATCAGTAGAGACTCATACTGATGATTAAAATGTCGCATGCAAGCGGAAGAGGGCTCGCATGCAACAGAAAACAGAAAAAGACTAAAAAGAGAGCGGAAACTCAACTTACATGAACGGAGAAACTGATCGGTCCAATTTGAAGAGGTTGCTGAGAGGATCAATTCTACGGTCTCAGTTCTTCAATCAAACAACTAGAGAGACAGAACCTTTAGAGAGAAGTCATAGAACTCTAGAAAAGTGGTTTCTAGAGAGATGGTGTGTTTTAAAATAATGAAACTCGTTTATAATTATTCTATTTATACTATAACCTTTTAATATTAAATAATCGAGTCTCACTATTTTTAAACCACTATCACTTTTAAAACGCCATTTTCTAGGGTCTTACATTCTCCCCAACAAGAAAAATTTTCGTCCTTGAAAATTCACTCGTCAGATAGAAAGAAAATCATGTTGTCCTCATTTTCTCTATAACAACCACCCAGACATGACTGACTTAACGATTGCAACACCTAAACTTACTCTGCATTTATGCTAAGCGATAAAGTATTCAATAGTGTAGATTGGTTTAGCCACTACTCCTAAAGCAACTCCCAACCTCCATCCTTAAAACTTGAACGATCCTTCATACTTGACCAATCAACTTGTATTAGATATACTGACTCACCTTCCATATGTTATCCACTACCTCTTGTAGGTTTTTATCAAAATTTAAAGATTTACAACCAATCTTAACCTAAAACGTGATTGTTATCACTTCTCATTCTCTAGTTTCTTCCTTGAGGTACCATTCATCTAACTTGATCACACACACTAGATAATAGTCTTGACCACCCTATCCACAACCATCCTCATGATATCATGCTTCTCATACTAACTTTGATCAGGGCATCAAAGTCTATAACAATGCTATCCCACTTACAGACTAGACCCTTCACTTGCACAACGACACCAAATTCTGACACTTCCTCAACATTTATTAAACCACTAATCTGCAACCATCCCTCCACTAATTCTTTCTCTTCATTATCGAACCAACCATTACAATTCTCTTTCTGCTTAAAACATATACTAGTACTTTTCCACTTATGAGGTGATAGCACAACTAAAAACCATAGCTCGATTCATCTCTTTCATCTCCTATCCATCTCCCTCTGTGCAACTCCATACTTCTAGTTGTTGATGATCGCTAAACATCTTTAACAAATCTTCATAACACTGACACATTTGTTGTTTTAGAGAACTCACTACCACATCAACCACCAGGTCATGAGTAAGATACCTCATCTTCTCCTATATTCCCACTATTGATAAGTATATCCCACCATTATTCTGCTACATCACTCTAATCAACAACCATTTTCACATCTGATGTGTTTAGCCATAATATAACTTATACACTTACACTAAACTAATAAAAATATACCTAACTGACCACCACTAAAGGTCCCACCTAAAACGATGGCTCCTTATGCTCTAGAAGTGCCTCTAACATTGCAACTACATCTGCTCCCACCCAAAAGGTGATCATCGCAAAAGGAAACATACAACACAAGACAAGAACACAAAAGCAAGGGTAAGCTAATCTTATTAAAGGAATCATGCAGTTCAATTATAAACAGAAACCATGCAATCTTTCTCGTTATTACCAGAATCATATAGACCACCACAAACACATCACAGATACATGACTCTAGACTCAATATTCAGATTATGTAAGTAACATTGGATCTCTTGGTGGCGTGCACCTGTGACGGTTCCCAAACTCTATAGAGTTTGGGCGCAAAGGGTTATCACCCAACCACTCCCAGGGTAAGTCCCCTTCGCGTCTAAGACTGATCAAGTCCAAAGACTAGGACCTCCTGCTACTCCTCACAACATAATCCCTTCTGCTCTATCTGAGCATGAATGATTATTGGAGTTTCAGGATACCAACCAATCAGGAGTCCTCGTGTCCTTACACACATTAACATACTATTTTCAATTTCCCTTGAAGTTCTAGTTCAACCACATCTCCTCATAATCCAAATTCATACAATTTCACCACATATACTACCAGCCATAACAATCCAAGCATAGTATGAACAAATATTACATTATCTCATTTAAACATAGCTTCATCCATTTAAATAGAGAAATAAACATAGCTCTGCAGTGGTTCTCACTCAAGCTAGAAGTTCTCGTCCAGGCGAGAGGGCTATCTCGCTTAGGTAGGTCACTCCGCCTAAGTGAGGCTCCAAACAAAGGGCAACTCCAAATCTGAGCGAATTCTCGCTTAGGCTAAGTTGTTTCGCTTAAACGAGAGTGCCTCTCGCTCAAGCGAAACCAGCTTGCCTAGACGAGAGTAACAAGGATGAGTTTCTGGTATTTTCGCTCAAGCGAGAGTTGCTCGCTTGGGCAAAAACATCGGATTCTAAATCTGTTTTTACATGCAAGGCCACAAAATTCATACCAAAAATCCCAATTCAACATAAACAAGTGATCCAAGCAACAAACAAGCACAAATTCATGCAATCAGAGTCATCAGGGATACTTCTATACGAAATTTAAGCAAAATAGTTAGCTTCCCTTACCTTTTATCCTACTTAGACAACTTTATAAACGTCAATGCCTTAAAAACGGAAACGCTTCTAACTTCACAGGATGCTCTATCTACAAATAGAAACATCACAAGAACGATCAGGACATACTGTTATGATCACTGATCAACAGAGACTCATACTGATGATCAAAATGTCGCATGCAAGGGGAAAAGGGCTCGCATGCAACAGAAAACAGAAAAAGACTAAAAAGAGAGCAGAAACTCAACTTACGTGAATGGAGAAACTGGTCGGTCCAATTTGAAGAGCTCGCTGAGAGGATCAATCCTAAGGTCTTTGTTCTTCAATCAGGCGACCAGAGAGACAGAACCTCTAGAGAGAGGTCAGAGAACTCTAGAAAAGTGGTTTCTAGAGAGATGGTGTGTTTTAAAATAATGAAACTCGTTTATAACGATTCTATTTATACTAAAATCTTTTAATATTAAAATAATCGAGTCTCACTATTTTTAAACCACTATCACTGTTAAAATGTCATTTTCTATGGTCTTACACTATTTAAACATATTGACATATTTAAACAAATAGTTTATTTAATAGTTTATTTAATTAAACTTTGTGTTAACATGAGCTTCATATTTTATTCATATATAATTTTATTAAATGTAATAATTTTATTAAATGTAATAAATTTTAATAAAAAATAATATATCTATGAATTAAATTAGATATTGTAAAAAATATAAAAAATTAAATTAAGATTATTGTAAGATAATATTTTAAATACAACAATTTAAGTTAAAATTAAATTTTATAGAATTTTATACATTAATATATATATGCATATTAATATTATTATATTAAAATATTATATTTGTAAATGATGGTAAATTATTATCGATAAATTATTGTCGTTATATACTACAAAATACAGTTATTCTTTCGCATTACATGTTACTGATTTATAAATTTTAATGTTCTTAAGCATAACATTATTGTTGTTTCTAAAATTCCTTGTAATTTCCCTAGTATCATAAACCATTCAATTCCTCAATTCAAATCACAACTCACTATTAATTATTGCTTCTAAAATTACATGTAATATCCCTAATTTGATTATTTATATATTATTATTAGTTATTATTAATTACGATTCATTATTATTTATTGTTATTATGTTATTGTTATTTTATTACTTAAGTATACATCTATATTATTATTAATAAATTCATATTAAATATGATGTTGATTAAAATTTATGTTTGTAAAATAAAATATTGATTTATTTGTAATTAACAATGAGATTATTTATTGATTATTAGTTATTATTCATATTCTAGGAGTCCAAGTGACCGAAAAAAATCTCCTCTATTTATTGCGAGTCAAGGACTCCTTCTCCTTCTTCAAACTCTGATTCATATTTTTCATAGAGAAATCTTTGATTAATGATATCCATTTTGAATCCTATTTAAGGGATTCCTTGGTTCGGACCAAAGAAGTAATGTCACTCGATCCTTATCAAATTGATTGCAATCTTTTTCTGTAGTGAGGATCCCACCAAAGTGCCTTCTACTTCTAATAGGCCATGAACTATATTAGAATTATTCTCAACGAGTCCATAAGATGTGATCCCTTTTTTTCATCAGGTCCGGGTGGAGACCAAAGGTCTTAAGCGACCGATCCGTTAGAATAACTCAAAAGGTAACGAAGTATCATTAATTTCTTCATACTCGTTCCAAGTTCAAAGTACCATTTGTACAAATAAGAATCCCCCTATCACATGATTTATTCTTCATATAGATAAATAGATATAATATTTATGGAGCAATTAATAAAAGTACATTTTGTGAAACATCCTTTCCTATCTAATAGAAAAGGATCCCATGATCCTAAACCGATCTTACCTAAGATCGGAAATCCCAAGTTTGTCTATGAAGAACATAACTCATTATATTAGTGTTTATGATGGTTTTTTTTAATAATACTAATCAATAAGGCCTCATTATTAAGTGGTACAAGATCTTGTACATTTGAGCCCATCGTCGTGAAAAGTGTTTTCGTTGTTATGAGAAGCCTTGGATTTTGATGCATGTATTGAATTTATTCGACGCTATTAGAGATGGAACTACTTTTTGGAGAATATGAGTTGAAGCAATAACAAGAATAATTCTAGTGGAACATCTTTCACAATTCTTGAAGAGATAATTCATTAAAAGATCGAGGGATAAGTAATTCAACTCATTAACATCCAGATCATGAATGTTCGGAATCCATATTATACAAGGAGACATTGCTTTTACTAATTCGAAGAGAAAGGTGATATAAAGTCGGTCTATTTTTTGAATCATATCTTTAGTTAGCGTATACATCATAAGTAGAAGCTTCAAATCCATATGATGAAGGGTTGTCTCGAATTTGATAGCGGGATCACATCTTGGACAAAATAGGGTTAAAATCCTAGAATGAAAGTCAACGAAGGGAAAATGGGTGACATCAAATCATTGGAGATACATAACAAAAGGAAATCACGCCACTTGGAGGAGATTCCAAGATAAGTGAGGAAAATTTGCCACTTTGAATCGAAGATTTAAAGATAGGGATCAATGGTTTAAAGAAAAACCTTAAGACTTGAGAAAAAAACTCATATTTTCATATACTCAAATTTGACTACAAATGTGTCTCACAAAGGCTTATAAATTATGAGCTTAAGCACAAAAAGCCCAACACGACTAAAAGTTTGATAAAGCCCAAACACAAAAATTACAAACTAAATAGTTCCTATTCTATAAATTGAAGCTAATCCAAGATCTTGTTAAGGTCCTAGGCATGCTTCCATCAACTACTCTTAAATTTCTATGGTGGTCCTAGTCATGCCTCCATCACTATATCAAGGTCACATTCGATATCGCCACTATCATCCATATCATCACTATTATCAATAAGAAAACCCTTAGGCTTGTTATCTAGGAACTTGTTTAAATATACGGTAATGAAAAGAATATAGGAGTTTGTCGCTAGGTATTTGACCAAATATGATCGTCCAATTCCTATAGAACCTATCACTAAAATACCTCTTCTAGAGGGAGGTAAGGCTAAGTGGAGCAAAAAGGGTTTTCCATGAGATTGGAAATGCAAACTATTAGCCCACCACAAGGTTTGTGAATAAGTAATTTTCTGATAATTAGCAAGGAATATACGTCTTTCTACTAAACAGGATGTACTGAATTCATAAATCATTATATATTGTTTTTGAATGTCAACTAAGTATCGTAAGCAAATTGCTCCTGGTTGTTCACTTATTTGATAACCATAGTTATTCTCTGATAAATGATCATGATGAGTAAACTTAATAGAATTTGATCAATCATTTTTTCTATTGTTAGGGTAGAAAACTAAACCAAGAGTTCTTTTTCTTTATCAATAATCGAATCAGTGTTCGAGACCCAGAATTCTATTTGATCATCAATTCAATCACCATTTGCATTTTTAATTTTTCTTATAAAGGAATAGATTGCTTTACTTGGATGACATATATGTCTCGTAATTCTTGAAAGAGTGATTTGATTGATGGGATTTGGTATAATACTTATAAGATCGATGAGATTCCAATATTTATTGTTACAACGTATGAATTTGACCCATAAGCAGGACCACAACCCCATAGCTTGTTGCTACCAAAAGCAAAACTCCGTATTTCTTCTAGAGAATCTCCTAATTGTTCCAAAGCAACTAGAAAGAGATTCTTTAACCAGAAGAATTCATGTCAAATGTAGGATACCTATCCAGAAGTTTTCACAACTCAATCATGTATGATGGAATGATCAAATATTTTTCCTTTTCGAACTATGTTTCTAACTCACTATAGACTGGAGAAACAAAGAGAAAATGTATATCAATATCAATAGTAACACATTATTTCTATGAGTCATTTCTTCGGACAGAAGAAGATTATCGAAAGAATTACCCGGAATCTCACTTATTAGATTCTATTGTGTCTTCCACAATGGAATTTGACAAATTCACCATAATATATCTAATGCATGCATAATATCATGAAAAATGGATACAAATCTTTGGCTACTACTTAATATCGACAATAGGTATGAAAAAGTATCTAAAAATATGACATTGAGATATTTCTTCGTCGTCGAGGTAAGGAACCATGGTATATATGTTTGAGAATAGATTCCATTTTGAGAGAGTTGAAAAAACACTATCTTGTTGAAATGTTATATACATTTGACCTTTCTCAAGGCATTCTTGTAGACAAGAACTCTATTTTTTCCTTTTTTTCAGATGGTAAATATTTCTCAGAACAAGGAATTTGAATCAAACCCATGTTTGAATCGAAATTAAGATACAAATACAAGTTCCACCCTTCTGAATCAGGTAATATTCATATTTGAAAGAGGTTGACAATAAGTTTTTTCAAAATGGATTATTTGTCACTCTGCCAGAGGTGTTCCACAAATGTCTGCAATCGAGTAGATACTACACAAACAAATGGATTGTATCGAATTGGAAAATGAAAATCTTTGTAGAAGTTATACCCTTCGTCGCCACTTTGAGGAAAATTGTTAGGTATCAATGTGTTAGCTACATTTAACTCAATTGGTGAAATAATATATCTCTTCAAAACAACATGTTTTTTTTTACTATTGCAAAAAGAAAAGATTTTGTTGCGAATAAACAAGATTTTGAGAAATTGTCCACAATTAAAATAATAATTATTGATACATACCTTTTTCACATAAAAAGGAAATCTCTTGTTACAATAAAAACAAAAGTGATATTGATTATTTAATAATCAAAGTCAATTTGCTTTATAAAATTAGTATATCAATTTGTAAAATGGTTTTACCGGATTCGGCCAGTCGAACTTCCATGTAATATCCCTACCTAATTTCATTCTTTATATATTATTATTTATTATCGGTTATTATTAAGTACATTGATTTTTTATAGTTATTTTATTACTTAAGTAAACATCTATATTATTATTAATAAATTCATATTAAACATGATGTTGATTAAAATTTATTTTTGTAAAATAAAATATTGATTTATTTCTAATCAAATATATAACTATTTTTCTAAATTTATTTTAGACAATAATTTTAAAAAATTAAATTTGCCTTAAATATTTGTAAGTAATAAAATATATTAATTACGTAAAAGTTATTTTAAATTTTACACATAAATGAATAAAATTTAAATATTTTTATGAAAATAATTTTTATCTTTATGTCTAAGTAGTCATTTTATAATTTAAATAGAAAATATTATATATATATATATATATATATATATATATATATTATTCATTCATATAATTCATAAATACAATTACATTTATCATACAAAATTCATCACTTGATATAAAGAATTAGGTTAAAATACTTTTTGGTCCAAATTTTCTTCAACTTTTGTCAAATAGGTTCCAATTTTGTTTTTGTGCTCAAATAGATTCTAATTTTTGTCAATTTGATTCAATTAGGTCCTAATTGGGTAACGTTGTTTAAATAAGTAACGTCTCAATGTACAATTGGCATTTTTGTGCTACGTATTGCATTAGTAAATCTAAGTGACACTGTTTTAAGTTTAATCAAATGTTTAATCATAATTTATTGTGTATTTCTATTTTACAAGAGAATATTAAAGAATTAATTCAATACAATTGATTATTTTCTTAATTATAGTTATTTTATTCTTATAACTTTTTAAACAAAATTAAGTAAGTATTAAGCACATTCAATCAATTATTTTACTTAATGACCATCAGTCCAACAACTCTTATGGATGTATGACAAAACATAATGACCTTCAATTCAAAAAGTTTTAAACAATATATTTATCTATCTTTTTTATTATAATATCGATCTTACTCACTTAATAAAAGATACTCAACTCCATCCTAGAATCATAATATTTTTTGAAATTGAAACGAAGGCGGTGTCAACTCGTCGTGGAAATAGAAGTCGCAGGGCTTTCGTTGACCCATGATTTTGTACTCTTGGAATTCGTTGACCCAACTTTCACTTTTCTAAAATTTTAATTCATGGATTTTGTTTTGGGCTGCACTTGTTTATGTGATATAACACACCCCAACTTTTTTATAATTTCATCGCTACCCTTTTGTTTGTAGTTACAGGCTTTCAGAAGCTGGAGTTACCGACTTTCAGAAACCTGAGTTATCGGCTTTCAGAAATCGAAGTTATCGGCTTTCAGAACCCGGTGTTACCGACTTTCAGAATCCGATTTTATCGATTTTCAAGAGAGGAACAATGGCGAAACATGAATAAAAATTTTAGGGGTGCCAAATTTAATTTTTTTTATATAAATTAATTTTCTAGTTAAATAAAAAGTTCTCCATTTTCTTTACTTAAACCATTTTTATATAGTGATTCACATATGTACTTTTCAATTTCTAATATTTCTAAATCATTGAATTCACGCAATAGAGGTATTCTAATTTCTATTCCAAATCAAGGTTATCCAACTAATTCATTATGTGTAGCAAAATTTGTAATGCAAGCAAAGATATATCCATAAATTTTACCATTTCAGCAGAAAACACAACAACCTTTAAATTTCATAATTTAAGGTTCTACTAATTTGGGTAAAAATATAATTAAGGTTCATGCCAATTTGATAAAAAAAATTCCTAAAATCATAACTAGGGTTCATACTAATTTGGGTAAAACTTAATTTGGAAGAAACATCATAGGAGAATCATAAATTTAAGATACATAAACCATAATAAAATATTAATGATTTATGACAAATATTGAGATAATCATTTATCTCCTTACTTTCTTTTTTACTTTAATACTTTCTTGATGACTTATTGAGAAATAATTTTATTATGACGAGAGATAGAACCTTAATCGCTTTTATCAACCAACATCCATCAAATTAATTTTTATTTTTAAACAACAAAGATATACAACTAAAAAATATATAAATAAAATTATTAGAAATTTCCTTAAACTTAATATAAATAATATAATTATATATAAATATAATTTTAAAATATATAAAAAAATAAAAAACAAAAATTGGGGTTACCGGCTTTCAGAAACCGGTGTTACCGACTTTCAGAAACCGGTGATACTGGCTTTCAGAAACCGGTGTTACTAGATTTCAGAAACCAGGGTACCGAATTTCATTTTTAAGGGGTGTGGACTGCAGAAATATTTAATTTATAATTTATTTTTATTTTTTTGAAAAATATAAAGGTCTTCACGGTCAAACTTGGAGGTGCAGGAAGAAAAATTGGGGGTGCAGGAAGAAAAACCCTGATGCTGAAGGTGTTGGAGATGCTTGCCTTGATGTTCAAACTTGGCCCATGATGGTGGCTGATGGATGTGTGGGCTGTCTTGGCCTGGATGTGTTGGCCCAAAACTAAATATAAGAAAAGAAAACAATTCACAGAACTGAATATAAGAAAAGAAAACAATTTTAAAAAGATAATGGCTTAGAAATGCGACACGTTTCTACAATTATTAAAAATGGGCCCCTGTCCCAAGCTGTTAAGCCTCAGGAATGTTCGTTTTATTTTCCAATCTTTACAACAAAACATTAGGTTTCTTCGGCCTTCATAGAAAATTCTTAAGTAATAATTCTTTACACTATTGTACTCTATTGAATGAATACTGTCCTTTATGAATTGTACTTTATGAACGATTCTTGAAGCTGTTTATGAATGAATGTTGATGATTAAAGAATAAATTTGACATATTCTTTCATTATATTTTAATAGCCAAAGTTCAATCAATTATATACAGATTATGAGGGAGACTCTTACCTACTTATCACATCTTGACAATGATGATACTAAAAAGAAGGTATGTAATTACAAATCGTGGATCTCTTTTGTTTCTAAGGGAGATAACTACGTATGAATGTTTTCCTAATGCTGCATGCAGATTTTGAAGCATGAATGACTTCATCATAGACATTGTTTCGGCAACTAAAACAAGTGAAACTTATGAGAATTATATGGCAATATTGGAGGTATGTTGATCGTTTTCTCATAAAAAGAATGTTCCTCTAATCAATGAGTAACATTATTGCAATTATATTTGTATTAAATGATGTGATAAATAATTCGACCAGGAAAGTTATGAACTCGACATGTAGATTTGATCTAAAAACTCCACTCATAAATTGACCAAAAAACTTGACACATAAATTGACTTGTAAACTCATCTGTAAATTTGATGAGAAAATTTGACCTATAAACGCAACCAGTAAACCAGTCCCATAGACCCAACCCGTAAACGTGATCTGTAAAAGCTACCCCTAAACTTGACCTGTAAACTTGACACCTAAACTCAACTTGTAAACTCGACCTGTAAACATGACATGAAGACCTGACCTGTAGAGTTGACCCATAAATGCGGTGTGTAAACTTGACCCGTAAACTTGACCTATAAATTTGATCGATAAACTCGACCCATAAACACGACCCGTAAACACTACTCGTAAAATTGACTAGTAAACTTGATCCATAAACTCAAGCCGTAAACGCGAGTAGTAGAGTTGACCTGTAGACCCGACCTGTAGTCTCCAAAGAGTTTTTCATTCAGTGACCATGAGTCACTTAAGTATTTGAGGGGGCAACACAAGTTGAACAAGAGACATGCAAAATAGATGGAATATTTAGAACAATTTCCATATGTGATCAAATTAAGAAAGGAAAATCTAATGTTGTAGTTGATGCAGTCTCTAGAAGGCACATCCTTTTCACAAAACTTGGAGCATAATTTTTTGGTTTTTGTCACATGGGAGAGTTGTATGAACAAGATGATTTCCTTTCCTCCATTTTTTCTAGTTGTTAAAAGAAGGCTCAAGGGGTTACTATGTGTAACACCCTAGGCAAATATTACTTGGTAAAGCAAAATTTATAAGTAAAATAAAATTTCATATCTCATATCATTCCTGAACGCGGGAAAATTTAAAACTTTAATAGCGGTAAAATAAAAATACTTCATAATTACTTTATTACAATCCATAATCCAAAACCCAAAGAAAAGGAAATTACAAGACAACCAAAAAAAGTTCTAAAACAAAATCCCAATAGCTATTCCCCACTCCATCTCTATGCATCGACATCCCTACTTGAATCACATCTACTCTCATGTGACAAGTTATACGATCATCGCCAAACACAAACAGAAAGGGTGAGCTTAAAAGGAATAAACATGCATAAAAAATAATATAAACACCTCACCCAAAATGAGTTAACCAATTTCTCATTTATCAAAACCTTTACACCAAGAGGTACCTAGGTAACCCTAGTCTCATAACCTATATGAGATTAACACATACTCAATCATGGTCTTAGGGATTTCATATGCTTCTATGAACCTGCGAGCTCGTGATCCAACTCTACGAACCTACCCACTCGTAGTCCAATCTCTACGAACCTCCTCGCTCGTAGTCCAACACGCGTGACCACATCCAATTATGAACCTCCCCGCTCATAACACATGCAATTATAAACCTTAAACCCTAAGCCCTTAACACAATCCATGCCTCAATCATAGCTATATTCCCAAGTATCCACCAATTTAGACCACACCAAACTACATTTAGACAAGGAATACAACCTACACATACAAAATTTCCAAAACAGAGACTAAATACTGACCATCAATCATGCACATCCCATCTGACCTCAAACAACACCTTTTACCCTCATTTATTCCAATATTTCGTGCCTAATCAAGTTTAGCATCCACATACAATTTTATTCCATGCACTAGACCCTTCCCAATACCCTTTGTCCAATATATATCGGTACCACATACATAAGTCCAGATAAACCCCACAGGAAACCCAACTTACAGCCAACATAGTCAAAATGTAGAGTGCATATGTGCACTAGATTGTCGCTTGGTGGCAGGTTAAGTACCACCAGGCGATGCATCAAATCCTAGGCAAAACCCAAATTTCTTGCACCTATGAGAACCCTAAACCCCAAAAACTCATTCCATTCGTCCAATTTCACATACCAGGCAACCAATTATGCTTCCAAACTCAACATATGACCAATTTAAAATTCAATTTCACAGAATACCATACAATACTCAATCTGAAATAATGCTTCAACTCATCTTCAATCCCAAATGAACCCTCATAATAACTCATGCAACAATTCACTCAAATGTAGTCACCACAAAGACATTCCAAACAATATATATGTCCAAAAACATTCATCAAGAATACAAGAACCAAGATGAGTCCAACATTTTCACAGAATCCAACAAAACGCAGAGAACGAACCAACCCAGTTCGTATCGCCTGGTGGGCCTTTAATGCTGCTAGGTGGTTCCTAACAGAACCTAGAATTTGGGGTTTTAAGCAGCTTGAGTCGCCTTGGGGCCTTCATTGCCGCCAGACGGTTTTTGGGTAGAAACCCATAAACTTCGAAAACAACGCGAAATAAAGAAGAATTCATGCATCCAAGCTTTAGTATATCATAAAACACATAAATCAATGAAAAACACACAAGTACAGGTCCCCTTACATGGATTTCCCGCTCCAAAAGAACTTTTAAATTCCTTTGTTATTCAAAATTGATCACACCCATGCCTTTACTATAAGACCCGAGAAATTTAAATAATTATTTAATAAATGTGGGTAGAAGAAGCCTTTAAGGAATTTAATACGGAGTGCTATGACGTGGTAAAGTACTAGCTCAAGTGGTTGAGAGTACTTTAATTGTGTAGGACACTGCTGTGTTGGAACCAGGACGGTGATTCTTTGGTGTTGGGTCCAGAATTTCTACAGCAGACTTCTGAGAAGGTCAAGGCGATTCAGGAGAGAATGAGAGCTACTCAGAGAAGACAAAAGTCATACGCAGATAAGAGGAGACGACCTTTAGAGTCGAGGTTGAGGATCATGTATTCCTCAGAGTGATACCGACGACAGGTATTGGAAGGGCTATCAAATCAAGGAAGTTGACTCTAAGGTTTGTTGGGCCGTGTCAGATATTGAGGAGGATTGGCGCTGCAGCTTATGAAATCGCCCTGCCACCGCACTTGGCGAATCTGTATAATGTATTTCACGTATCTCAGTTGAGGAAATACATAGCAGATCCATCTCATGTACTAGGGTCAAACGATATTCAGATCAGGGAAGATTTGACTGTGAACACCGGACTAGTGCGGATTCTCGACTCGCAAGTGAAAAAGTTGCGAGGGAAGGAGATCAAGATCGTGAAAGTGCTGTGGGATGAGGCTACTCAGGAGATGACGTGGGAGATGGAGGATCGCATGAGGCAATCATACCCGCACTTATTTCCTGGTAAGTCCTATTTTCGAGGACGAAAATCTTTAAAGGTGGGGGGAATGTAAGACCCGAGAAATTTAAATAATTAATTAAATAATTATTTAATAAATGCGGGTAGAAGAAGACTTTAAGGCATTTAATACGGAGTGCTATAATGTGGTAAAGTGCTAGCTCAAGTGGTTGAGAGTACTTTAATTGTGTGGGAGGACTTGGGTTTAAGTCTTATGAATGACAATTGTGTGTTATTTTAATCTGTACATTATTTTGTTAATATATTTGAGGGTGAGACGTGATAATATAATCCTAAAATTTTAGGAATTATCACGAAACATGATTTGGTTGATTTGGTTATACACTGATGTTGTATTTAGAAGGTTGTGGGTTCAATCCTTGCTGAGAACTAATTAACTCTTTTTTTGCCAAATTTTCCTTTGGCATGACGGTATTGAGAGTGAGTGAGGGAGTGTTCTTGAACGTGAAAAGAAAGAAGGGAAAGCTGAAATTCGTGCAGCAAGGAAGGAGGGCTCTTGGACATCATCAAGAAAGGGTTCGAATATCAATTGGAGTGCGAATTCCAGGTTAGGAGAGCTATAACTCGTTAGTCTTACATTTTAAATTTAATTGCTTTATGAATGGCATGTATATGTATGAAAATGGTTGTCACATTTGAACTTCTGGGTTTCTGGAAATTTTCCAGAAACCGCTTGGTGGACATTCAAAGCCGCCAGGCGATCATACCAATTCTGAACATTTTCTGGGTTCCTGCAAGGAACCGCCTAGCGGTGAGCTAGGAGCCGCCAGGCGACGCGTTACTTATCACCCAGTTTTGGGTTTCTATAATGAAGAGCCTGGCGGTAGTGACTAACCCGCTAGGCGACGCGAGCCACTTTTGGCTCGATTTTGATGTTTCACAGGTTCCGGGAGGTTTCTGATCGGGTAGAAATCGTGTTCTAATCTTTAAGAATGATTAAACATCGTATTTCATTGGAAATTTGTGGAATTGGGGTTTAATTGAGAAGAAAATTGCATGAAGGTTATCTTAGGGTTGATGAATTGGGGATTTCGAAAACGACACTAATCTAAATGGAAAATGTTAATGAATTCGTGAATGGGAAGCGTTAGGGATGAACCAAAATCCCAATAACTAGGATCGTATCCTATGGAGTCAAAAATTGATGGAAATCAGAGTTGTTGTGGAGGGGGTAAGGTTCGTAGGTGCAGGAACCGCCTAGCAGCACCCCTTTGGCCGCCAGGCTCCATACTAGTGGTACGTGGTGTTCTGATTCACGAAAAAGGTTGTTTCTCGTATTTTTGAGGAACAGGAACTAGGGGTGGCAAACGGGCCAGCCCGACCCGTTTTGGCCTGGCCCGTATGTGGCCCATCAAAAAACGGGTCGGGACAGGCTGGCCCATCAAACATAAATGGGCCAATAGTCACAACCCGTCCCGCATAGGACGGGCTAACGGGCCGGGTAGGGCTGGCCTGTCTAGTTTTTTTTTTATTTTTTTTTATTATTATTTTTTAATTAGTTTTCAAAATTTTTAATTTATTTTATTTTTTAAATTTGTTTATATATACATATAAATTATTATTAAAGTCATATTTAATCAAATAAAATATTATTTTAACTTTTAATTGATTAGTTAATGTTTTTAATTAGATAAGTTAAAATAATTATTAAATTTACATATTAAATTATTCAATTATAACTAATAATTCAAACTTAATTTGTAGGTGTTCATGATTTAAATTACAATACTATTATATATTTATACATTTAAAATATATAATCTAAAAAATTAATCTTTTTAATTATTTTTATTATATTTTATTTTTTTAAAACGGGCCAATGGGCCAGGACGGGCTGACCCGTACTTTGGCCCGTCAAGTTGATGGGCTGGACGGGACGGGCCAGAACGGGCTGACGGGTTGAAATGTTCAACCCAGCCCGTTCCTTTTAGTATAGGCTGACGAGCTGGCCCGTTGGGCCCAGCCCGTTTTGCCACCCCTAACAGGAACCGCCCGGCGGTAGTTTTGTACCGCCAGGCGCTAGGCTACTGATTCTGGCGCTACGCGCCACCAATTTTCCTAGTCTGCGCAGTTTTCGTAAAATTGCATTTTCTGATTCGTTAACCGTCTGATTTAGGTGAAATTTTGGAAGGTTTTTCACAACATGTTGTTCTTCACTTTGAACGGTGGAGATTTGAATTGGATGCCTGCATAGGGAGATATACGTCACTCATGATTGGGTGTTTGAATTCCCTAATAGTATGATTACTAATGGATGATTAAGTGTGCTCAAGTGCTGATATGGCCTTGATTGGTGAATGTATATATATAAACATATAGGTGTGTGATTGATGAGTATGTTTATGGTAGTGCTTGTTGAAACATGTTGAATATATGAACCTATATATGTTAGCTCGAATGTATGATGTTATAAGTGTGTGAATAAAGCCACTATTGATGATATCACTATGATCGAGTGGTGCATGATCATGACGGGTTTTGGGAAAGTATGGGAACATTATAATCATACTTTAAAAGTAATGGAATGGCGAGGAGTCATGTTTATATGTGTTGTTTGTACTGTTACTTGTTATTTCCTAAAGTATAGGAATTATGTGCATGTGTTTGTGGTGTTGGCTTGAAGGACTAAGTCAAATAGAGGTCTGGGATGTGCTTGATGGTGGGATGCATGATGGGCATGGAACTGTGTAGTTCCCGTCGGCTGCTAAGTGGTGAGGAGTCCTTAGTATGGTGATTACATGCGTCAGACGCACGATGGGCAAGGAACTGTTATGTTCCCGTCGGCTGCTATTGGCGAGGAGTCCATAGTATGGTGATTGCGTGCATGTCAGGGTCTGAGCGAGGGAGGCTTGGATGTTTTACTACAGACGAGGAGTCTGTAGGGCAGGACTATGAGCAGGATAGGCTCATAGGGTTGGACCACGAATGGGTTAGTTTCGTGGGAGCACAGTGAAGTCCTAAGACCTAGTTCATGCATATGACTCATGAAGGTCTTTAAGATCAGGGATGGGTAATTTGAAAATAATGAAATATTTTAGTGGTGTTATTTTAATTGGGATGGAGGGCATATTTATTTTATGTTTATATGTCTATCTGTGCATAGCTCACCCTATCTGTGTGTGTGTGGCGATGATCGGGTAACTTATTATCCGGGAGCAGATGATGTTTCAGGTGAGCTAGGAGTTGCATAGAAGTAGAGAGTGGGAACATAGATCTTGGGATTGTTTATAAAGCATTTTTAAATAACTTTGTGTAATTTCATTATGGTTTTGAACAATAAATTTGTAATAGGAGGATTTGAGTATATTATTAATACTTTATTTATTTATGTTGGAAATTAAATTTAAAGGATTTGAATTTTCTCGTGTTTTTTGGGAAATGCTTTATTTAATAAATGATGTATTTATTTCTGCTTGTTTATTTTATTTTAAGTAATATCCTACCGGGATATTACATTTACCACCAAGAACCCTCACTAGCCCTCTTTGAACTCTTTGGGTCACAAAATTATTATCTCCTAGTACCCTCTCTGTTGCCACAAGTGATAACTCTCTATTTTCTCCTCACTAGACTCTTTCTACCTTTATTTTTCAGCCCAAAAAATATAATTAAATAAATAAAACGAAAATGACTTTTTCTTGCTTCTTAGAGTACCAACGAATTTGCATCCATCCAATTATTAAGCATATCTATAACCAACATGCCAATACATATTTCATGACATTTCATGCACAAATTTGATTATGAGACCACACCGCACAACCACTTGAGCTACCATTGCTCCTTTGCTATGACTTGACAAACTAATTCTCTTAGAGATACCTCCAATCCACAATTATTGCTCATTAAATATTTATTATTTATTTAATTTTTTTGGGTCCTACACTATGTGTCCAAATGATACTTGCTTAAAGAGGGTAAGTTGTGTGTGCCTCAAGGTTCCCATAGGAAACTCCTTATCAAGTAGTCACATGAGGAAGGTCTCATGGGCCATTTTGGAGTTGAAAAAACTCTAAACATTCTTTAAGAGGGTAAGTTGTGTGTCCAAATGATACTTGTTTAAAGAAGGTAAGTTATGTGTGCCTCAAGGTTCCCAAAGGAAACTCCTTATCAAGTAGTCACATGAGGAAGGTCTCATGGGCCATTTTGGAGTTGAAAAAACTCTAAACATTCTTTTAAGAGAAATTCTATTGGCCCTACATGAGAAAGGAACTTGAAAAACATTGTCATAAGTGGATTACATGCTTGCAAGCTAAGACTAAGACTATGCCTCTTGGCTTGTACACCCACCTCCCTATTGCTTCATTCTTATTGGAAGAAATTAGCATGGATTTTATCCTTGGTCTATCCAAGACTTAAAGAGTATTTGACTTTATCTTTATGATTATGGATAGGTTTAACAAGATGGCTGAGTTCATGCCATGCCACAAAGTAGATGGTGCAAGTTACATAGCAAAATTCTTCTTTAGAGATGTGGTGAAACTCCATGGCTTGCTAGGACCATTTTATCTGATAGGGTTATCAAGTTCCTTAGCCATTTTTGGAAGACACTTTGGTCTAGACTAGGAACCAAGCTTCATTTTTCCACCTCTAGTCACTCACAAACCGATGGGCAAACTAAGGTTGTAATAGGTCGTTAGGAACCATGTTGAGGGCCATTTTGAAAGAAAACTACAAGTCTTGGGATAGTACCTTCCCCACATTGAGTTTTCATATAATAGGATGGTTCATAAGACCACCAAAATCTCTCCATTTGAGGTTGTGTATGGCTTCAACCTTCTCACTCCTTTAGACCTCATACCTTTGTCGAATCCTAGTGATTTCATTCATAAGGAAGGGGTATCAAGGTTTGAATTTGTGAAGAAAATACATGAGAAGGTGAAGTGTCAAATACAACACCAAACTGAGAGATACACCAGGCATAATAACAAAGGCAAGAGGGAAGCAATATTTGATGAAGGAGATTGTGTTTGGCTCCATTTGAGCAAAGATATATTTCCAAAACAAAGGAAGTCCAAACTCATTTCTCGAAGTGATGGACCTTTTAGGGTGATTCAAAGGATTAACAATAATGCATATAGGCTAGAATTGCCATGTGAGTATGATGTGATTGCTACATTCAATATATGTGATCTAACTCCTTTTGTAGGAAATTTAGAGCAAGATGAAAAAGAAGAGCCTAGAGATTTAAGGTCAAATCATTCTCAAGGGGGAGGGGATGATTGTAAGACCCGAGAAAATTAAATAGTTAATTAAATAATTATTTAATAAATGTGGGTAATAGGAGCCTTTAAGGCATTTAATGCAGAGTATTATGACGTGGAAAAGTACTAGCTCAAATGTTGAGAGTACTTGATAGTGTGAGAGGAATTGAGTCCTATGTATGTCAATTGTGGGTTCAAACCTTGTTGGGAAAGAAACTAGAACTTTATTTTTGCTAAATTTTATTTTGGCATGGGAATGAAGAGGCATGAAAACTCTAGCTGTCAAGAAGGGCAACCTAATGGACTGGAAACAACCAAATAAGGGTCATGATTAACCATTAACATAAAACTTAATAACAATTTTCGTTTTAGTGTTAATTACACATAATTAAGGTAGTAAGTGAGAGAGAAGGCCATTAGAGGAGAAAGAGAGTGCTGCATTTTCGTGTCCAGTTTAGGCAAGGGTTTTCCAGAGAATTGGTGTTGATTGAAAGGAGTGGTGAGGATGAAATAACTTAGGTTGGAGTGGAGAGCAAAGGCTATAAGGGTTTTGGTGGAAGGATACGCATACCAATTCGAATTTGTGCAAGGATTCCAGGCAAGGGGAGTTGTTTTTAATTGTTTTGACTCGTGCTTAATGTACTGTGATTGTATGAATTGAATTGCATGAACCTCCTTGTTGAATTATGTTGTTTTCGCAAAATTCTAGGTTTCCGCGCAGAAACCGCCTAACGGGCATGAAGGTGCCGTCAGGCGTCACATCAGTTTTAACCCAATTTCTGGGTTCTGTGGCATGAGCTGCCTGGCGGTGAGACTGAACGTTCAGGCGATGTGCGACGTTGTCACTATTTTATTTATGTTCTGTGAAAATTGTAATATGTGGAACTCTCAATTGGATTTTTATGCTTGTGTGACTGCATAATATTGTGATATCTTTCTCTGGTCTGGGGTGTAGTGCACATTATAATTCGATTGGAAACATGGGGAATTCCTCTTAGAATAAAAAAATAGCATAAATCGTGGATTGGGTATGATTAATATGCGATTGGAAGAAATTAGATAAGTAAGGAATGATATTATAAAGTGAGAGTCTAAAAAAAATCATAATTGAGTTGATTGGGTTGTGTGGAACTGGAGACTGGATCGAATTTTTGGAGCTTGATGTTCCTCGCAGGTATGAAAAGTTGGATTTCTGGCCTGGCACTAGTATGCTACCTGGCGGCGCTCCGCTTGCCGCCAGGTGATGGTAGGGAGCAGAACCAGCTCTATGCAGTCCCATGATGACGAGAGAAGAGGCAAAAATCTGGGGATAGGATTGGATGGTTATTGAGTTGAGAGAAATTTAAGTGAGGCAAGGTGATTAAGAGAAGTGAATGGGGTCATGACAAACGGGAACATGCAGGGAATTAGGAGAGGTGCAGAAGGCAAAGTGAATCAGACAAAGTAATGAGAATTGCGTGATGGTTCAAAAATCTAAAATAGGATAATGATGATAGGATGGATAACTATGTCGGAATGTAGGTTTCAGCCAGATGAGGTTTAAGGAATTGGGCATAGCATATGAAGAATGAAAGACTGTGAAGATAATTAGTTAAGTATTGGATTGCTAAATAGGTAAATTGGTTACGAGGATTGAATAAGAAATTGTCTATGCTTTAATATGATTGAGTCACGTTGCAACTATATAGGGGTAGTTAAATCACTTAGTTTGGGCTGGTTGAATGCGGAGCCTGATCTATAGGTTCGGAACCTTGGGGGATTTAATATAGCAAATTATGGAATTCACAATTATTGTATAACACAACTGGGAGGTAATTGAGAAAACAATATTAATATCAATGCAGAGTAATAGTAGTAAACTGACTAATTGTAAGACATTGGATTGGTGGTTTTATAGGTCTTGATTGAGGGACTTGACCATTATGAATAATAGAAAATTAAACCTTATGAGAGACGTAAATTGCCAAATTAGTGCGTATAGCTTGATAAGGGGAGCATTGGATGCTGAGATGGCCTTCACAGTAAACCAAGTTGTATTGGGTGCTAAAAACCAGTAGACTTATGCTACTGATATAGCGCCTGGCGGTACAGGGTGGTGCACCAGGCGATAGAACCTCTAGGGATGTCCCTGCACTACACAACGCCTGGCGGTAAGGTGTGATCCGCCAGGCGGAAGTCCTTCATGTAAGATCCGGGAAAATTAAATAAATAAATAAATATTTATTTAATAAATGTGAGGGCGTAAATACCTAAGTTAATTAATGTGGAGAGAGAAAACAATGAATAATACTAGTTCAAGTGGTTGAAAGTACTTGACTATTATGAGGAGACTTGGGTTCGAGTTCTATGGATGTTATTAGTGTCTGAATTTAACTGTGTTATTATTTTAAGGGTTAAATATGTCGTGTTATTATTTTAAGGGTTAAATATGTTTTTGGTCCCTCAAGTTTCAGTGAATTTTGGAATTAGTCCCTCATCAAAACTTTATACCAATTTAGTCCTCCATCTTTCAAATTGCGTGAATTTAGTCATTTTAACCAAATTTTGTTAAGTTTATCTCACGTTTCAAGCACATTTCATGAAACAAAAATGTGTCAAACAGTGTAAATAATTTAAATACTATCATGAAATGCGCTTGAAACGTCAGATAAACTTGACAAAATTTGGTTAAAAGGACTAAATTCATGCATTTTGATAGATGAAGGACTAAATTGGTCAAAAGTTTTGATGAGGGACTAATTCCAAATTTCGCTGAAACTTGAGAGACCAAATGCGAGACCATATGCAGAGATAATATAATCCTAGAAGTATAGGAATTATCATGAAATATGAATTTGGTTGAATGGTTGTGCATTGTACTTGGTAATTGGGAGGTTGTGGGTTTGAACCTTGGCTAGAATAAAATTATAACATCTTATATTTTTGCCTTGGGGACGAATTTGAGTAGATGAAAAGCTGGGGATAGGTGCTACGAATCTAGACATATACGAGGAGATTAATGGGAGTTGATTAGCCATCATAATTAATTCATATTTAATTGTTTTAATTTAATCAAATTAGTATTTTTTTTTTTAGGGATTTAATTAAATTATTATTTTTGGGTTGAAAGGAGGAATAAAGGAGAAAAATTTCGTGTGATTGAAAATAAAGTAGAACAAAACTCTAAAAGTTTGAGTGGAAAGAGTGTAGAAAGGCTGGAAGAAGATCTTAAGGATGGAGATCAAAGTTGGAGTAAGGAAGATCGTTAATGGAGTAATTATAGCAGGATTTCCAGGTAGGTGAGCTGAACCTAGTCTATTCTCTTTATTCCTTATTGTTTGTGTTTCTATTCTCTTCGTTATCCTATGTTGTTTCGTTGTATCAACGTTGCTTTGATTTTTTTTTTCACTTACGTGTGTGGTTCGGAATGAAACCCATGGAATGCATAGCAGGGCCTTATTTTGTGTAGGTATGTGTACTGTAGTACTTTGTTCCTTTTCTTCCCTTTTGTAGCCATGCGGGTTTTTCCGATTTCATCCCTCACCTAGATAGTGAGAAAAAAAAAATATAAATATCATGTACATAAACTCGTGTTTTTTTTTTCATTGCTTTAGGTTTCCTTTTCTCTGCCATAACGCCAGGTCCTTTATTGAAAAGAAAATTGATGAGAAAAATAATTGACCATAACTTCCCTTGTAGGACCTATAGCGGTTTTAAGAATTGTATGTTACCACTTTTTAGTTTCTTGTTTTGGCTTCCAAGTTTTGACCTTCACCTTTATCTCACGTCATGATGTTCGGACCCAAATGCTAATTGTTGCATTCTTTATGTATTGGTACACAGTGCATGAAACCATTTGTCTTTCTTTTTTTAGTGTACCAATGTGTGAGGACGGGAAAAAGTATGTGATAAACATAGAGTATTATATTGCTATATAATATATTAGAATTTAGTAGGAGTCAAATATATGCGGTAACTTATATTATTATAGGTCATAATTTATATATACTGTAAGTATAAAATTATAAGGATATATTTCGGCTTACAACATATAATAAATCATATAGTATTCAAGAAAAGGAAATTAGGTGCAAGCTTATCATATATATACATATATAGTATAAGAAACCAATATGTTAAGCGGTGATATGGTAAATACTATATATAGGAACTTATTTTTTTTATATAAAAGAAAAGTATCTTTTGTTTTAGATCTTCTCGCATTCTCTCAGCCATGGGTCTGCCTCATCAGGGGTGGATTTACCAGAGAATTTTGAGGGCTTATGCCTCATAAAATCCTCCATCGTCACAGGGCGAACAGGTGCCACCACGGCTCTAGGCTGAGCTGCAATAGGCTGCATCGCGTCCACCATGCGATGGATGGCCTGAGCGATATCATCAGCTCCAACAGTGTTTCTCCTCCTCCTGTTAGCCATAGCCTGAGCACGCCACATCTTACAGCTGGTCAAATGACACAGCTCGAATTACGATTTCATAATTAAAACAACAATAAAAATACAAACAAATTGTCATGCTAACTACACGACGAGCTCACTCCCAATAGACCCCAAAAATCATTTTGAAAAGAAAGCTCTGATACCAAATGAAACATCCCATCAGGATATTACGGATTTAAAGTGAATAAAAGAAATAAAAGAAATAAAATCATAAAGACATCATATTTATGAATAAAACTCATTTCCCAAAATCGCGGGAAATTTAAAACTTTTATTAACGTACCATAAAAGCCACATATAATTACAAAACCATTGCTTACAAAACTGAATTAATAAACAAAAGGTCTCATAAGAGTTTAGAAATTCTTTCCAAAATATAATAATTAAAAGACTCACATGCTATCCCCGCTCCGTGTCTAAGCATCACCGGCACCACCTACATCAACATCCTCTGCTCACGTGTACCGCGCACACGATCATTGCCAAACACAAGCATATAGGGTGAGCTTAACAATTAAAACAAACAAAATTTGTATACACATATACAGTAGATATATATAAACCACACAATCATCCCAAAGAGTTTCCATTCTTTTAATTCTCATCACCTGGCCACCACCAGATCATTCGTGTTCTACCTCTCTTAGAGATTACCCCAAGGTAATTTGCTGCCAAACCTATCGGCCACAACCAACAGAGCACGTGCGGGAAACCATTGCTATGGATCATACACCGTAATGCCAGGTGGAGTTCCCAAATACAACATAAGTCGTATTGTCCCAAGACTGCCAAACTCGTCAGCTATTTACTAAGGAGGGTAATGTATCTGGACCCATCCGTACTTGCCACAACCAGCACACTCACACCGACAACACTCGTCAACCCGAGCTTAACTCAAGGGTTGCTCGTGTTCATCTGCCATCCCGAGCACAACTCGAGGGATGCCATTCCAAGCTCAACTCGAGGAATGCTACGTGCTTAACCCTTATCCCAAGCTCAATTCAAGGGATACGTTCCGAGCTCAACTCAAAGAACCCAACAATCTTACCTTTGAAGCATCACCAAAAGCCTTGTAGATCACGCCTAAAAAGTCCAACAACTAGGACTTACAGTAGCCAAATCGCCTAGCGGGGGACACGTACCGCTAGGCACTACCAACTTCCAGACCGCCTGGCGGGGGACACATACCGCCAAGCACGTAGCACCTCAGATATCTTCCATGCTGTAGATACCGCATGGCGGGTCAGCTCACACCGCCAGGCGCACTCCCTCCAGAATTCCCCCTGACTCTACTGCTATCGCCTGGTGAAACCTCCCTCTTTGCCAGGCGCCACTCGCTGCAAGTCTCTATTGGTTTTGTAGCTATCGCCCGACGATTCAACCCTTACCACCATGCGCTACACCAGTACTTGCGCAGTACTAGTTTTTCAAGCTCACAGAACAAATTGCAACACCCAATCTAAACCTCAAACCTACAGTATTCTTTTCCAAGTTAATTGCATCAAATCTCTCATGTTTAGATTATTATTACGTTCCTACATAATAACAACTTTGCATTCCAAAATTAGCAACACATGTCCATAAATCCCTGCTTGATTACAGGACCTGATCCTGCGACACGTATTCCCAAAACCTCCAACAATTACAGATTCAATCTTTTCCAATAGTTCAAGTACACACTGAGAGTAATACGATCCCTTTGCATCAAAATACGAGTTTACAGCTCTCCTAACCTGGTCTCCTTTGCTTAGAAATTTGAAAATTCTCCTTTGATCAATCCCTCACCAATTTAGGTCCAATTCTCCATTCAAACCTCACCACTCTCTAATTTTCGTGCAGCCCAGGTTTAATTTAGGTTCCTCAAGGTTTGAACACACACCCATGCACATGCCAAGCCAATGCCAAACCATCATACCAATTCATGTTTCTTGCTAACTAACGCAATTCAAGCATTATCTTATAAGAAACATGATTAAACATATTATTAAAACAATAATAATTAAATAACACACAATTGGCATACATGGTACTTGAACCCACTTGAGCTAGTACTTTTCCACATCATACCAATCAGAATTTAAGGCCATAAAGGCTTCTACTACCGGAATTTATTAATTATTTATTTATTTAATTAATTAAATTTCGTGGGTCTTACAGGCGACGAGGCTTGTGCCGCCAAGCGGTCTGGGCAGGTTTCGCCTGGCGGCGCTTAGGCTGCTCCAGGCGATAACGCTGTTGTCCATGGCTTGTTTGTGTGATGTTTTAATGCAACGATACTATACTTGGATCGGGAGATGCTGTGCCATGAGTGGGTAGGTTCATGGATAGTGGTTAACATGTGATGATATGAGCGGGGAGGTTCATATCCAGTTACTCTCGCATGGGGATACGAGCGAGGTAGGTTCGTATGTTTCGTGCTCATGCTTGAGAGATGCTGCGTGCGGGGAGGTATGTGGCTAGTGGATCACATGTGTTGGACTACGGGCGGGTAGGTCCGTAGAGCAGGACTTTGAGTGGGGAGGTTCGTAGAGCAAAACTACGAGCGGGCAGGTTTGTAGAGACAGGACCACGAGCGGGCAGGTTCATGTAAGCATCATATTCCTGAGTCCAAGGCTAACAAATGGTGTAATTTAAAGGGTGAAAGCCTTGGGGTTTAAGGTCTTGGCCAAGAACTAGTTAGGAAGAATAAGGTGGGTGTATTAATTACCTTTTGTTATTGTATATGATCAATTCTAATATTATCAGCTCACCCTTTTTGTTTGTGTTTGATGATGATCGTGTGATTCATTACACAGGAGCAGATGTTGATACAGGTGATGCTGAGGATGCTCAGATGACGGAGTGAGGGCTAGTTAGGATTAGAGCTAGAAATTTTTACTATGTTTTCTTGTTTTATATGGAACATTGGAACTTGTAGTAACTTTGATTTAATTTCATTTGAATTTTGTCGTATTGGATATTAAATTTTAAATATTCTCGCGTTTGGGAATGATGTTATCGAGAAGTATTAAATTCATTTTCTTTATTTATTTATTTATATAAGTAATATTCCTTAGGGATGTTACAATGATGGCAAACCCCTAAGGAGCATGGCCAAACAAATTCAAGATAAGTTCACATTATCTATTGAAGGTGAAGCTAAAGTCCTTTTCACTTAGGCCATCAGGAAGCATTTCTAGACCTTGTATTAAGGGTTATGTAGTGTAGGATTTCTCTTAGGCCTTATATAAGGATCAAGTAATGTATGGTTTTTGAAAAATCTTGGTTAAGTTATAGGGCAATGTTTGCACCTAGCTTAAGTTAATCTTGGGTAATTAATTTTGTAACCTAAATTGGTGGAGGACGTCCCAAAGACATGATGCCACATGACAAGCCCTTAGTGGAGAGTTTTCTTACAAAGGTAGTCGTCATGTGTCATTGTCCTAGTGGAGAAACATTTGCTAACGTGGCTTTCCACATGACACTTTAAAACGGGAGAGTTTTCCTAAAAGTGAGAGTGCCACCTGTCATACTCCTTCACCAAGATGTGATTTTTAGGGTTTGGTGCAAGATAGCATTTTAGAGTTTGGGTCCTCTTGGAGACACCTTACTTTACAAATAGATGTGCCTCCCCCAATGTATTTTACTTTAAGATGTATGATGTTATGCTGCAAAAATTTATTTTAATCTATAAACTTGTCTCTTAATCATTGCTAGAGTATCCCGTGAGGTCCCTCTGGCCATCATTCTTTAGAATTGGCTCAACCTCTCTAAGAGCACCATCAACCACCTTCATCCAACCACCAAAATCTCTAAATTGAGAGCTTCTATCACCACCATTCTTTTAGGCCTTGTATTAAGGACCAAGTGTACTATAGGGTTTTTGAACAATATTGCTTAAGTTGTAGGGCAATGTTTGCGCCTAGCTTAAGCTAATCTTAGGTGATTAATTTTGTAACCCTAGTTTGTTGGAGAGACAAGGTGGCAACATGGGAAGGTCATAATGGAGATTTTTCTTACAAAGGTAGTGGCCATGTGTCACTTTCCTAGTGGAGAACTTTTGCTAAAATGGCTTTCCACGTGGCACTCTAAGAGTGGAAAGTTTTTCTAAAAGATAGAGTGCCACGTGTCATGCTCTCCTTCACCGAGATGGGAATTTTAGGGTTTGATGCAAGGTAGCATTTTTAGGATTCTTAGTTAACTTTGGGGACACCTTACTCTATAAATAGAGGTATCTCCCCCTACGTATTTTCACCTATGAATTGAGTAATGTTATGTTGTCAAAATTGTGCCATACTACTGATTTAGGTCACCAAAAGGCTAGAGCATCCCATGTAGTCTCCTTTTAGCTACCTTCCTCTTAAGTTGGTCCATCCTCTCTTGAGAATGCATTAAACACCACTATTGTTTCTCCCTTTGTTTGAGTCATATAGCTTGGAGGAGGAGCCACCATCTTACCACCTCAAACATCACCACACCATCATCTTCCTTGGAGGTCTCCATCCTGGCTTGAATCATATAACTTGGAAGAAACTCCTCCATCAAGTTTCCACATTAAAATACTATGAATGATATTATCTATTGAAACAAACGATAGACTGTGAGATAGTACATCAGGTAAACTCCCATGAAAGGAAAATGGGTCACCAATAGACATAGTTCTGTATATCTAAGTCTTTCCTTTACCAAAACTTTTGAATACATGCATTTTCTCACTATCACACTATGTTTGGTAACAATAATTTCTTTTATGTGAAAGATCATACTAGTTGCAATCACTAGGTATACCAAGATTTTTCTACAATGCTATTTCAAAGTCAATAACAGCGAAACACAATCAACAAACTCTGATGTCATTTTACGTAATAACAACATAAGAACTTAACGAAAATAAAAGATAACAATAGGAACACAACAAGCAATATGCTATAATTTAATTTTACTAAAGAAAATAAAATTATAATAGCCCTCTCGTTAAGTCAAAGAATAAAACAATAATACACTTTCTTGGAAACATGAAAAAAAAACTAATAGGTGAATCTTAAGAAAAGAAAATATTTTTTCACCTTTAATTTCCCTTTCAACTGAGGCTGTAGAATAAAAAAACAATTTTAATATATTTTACTAAAAAACTACTATACTTATTTTATAACAAGAAAATTAACCACTAAACTAGATTTGTAGAATAAAAAAACAATTTTAATATATTTTACTAAAAAACTACTATACTTATTTTATAACAAGAAAATTAACCACTAAACTAGATTTATTCTGGGGTTAAATATTTTTATTGATCCCTTAATTTTTTAGTGAAAATTGGAATTAGTCTCCCAATTTTAGAAATGTGTAAATTTAGTCATTTTAATCAAATTTTGATAAGTTTATTTGATATTTGAAACGCATTTCTCAATTAATATTAAAGTGAAAATGTGTCAAATGATGTAAACGATTCAAATATTATCATGAAACACGTTTAAAATGTCAAATAAGTTTAACAAATTTTGCGTGCAAAGAACTAAATTCACGCATTTTTAAAGTTGGAGCACTAAATTAAGTCAAAATTTTGAAAAAATATAATTCCAATTTATACTTAAAGTAAAAAGACCAAAAACATATTTAACCCAAATTCTAATATAAAATTTCTCTTCTCACATCAAGTTTCTATTAAATAAGAAGAAAAACTTTAATTTTCTATTAGAAAGTGGGGATCTATAAATTTTGTATCTCATAACTTTGACCTAATTTAAATAAATTTTTAATTAAAAAATAAAAATTGTTTAATTGCAGCACCTGTATAATGACACAAGCAAATTTTACTTATATATAACTTTATTTAAGTATATAGATGTAAAGAATTTATTTCCTTTTAAGTAAGCTTTTTTATTTTATGTTTCTTAAATTTTGATATTTTATCAAACTTTTTTTTGTTTTATTCCTTTTAGTTAATTTTTTTTACTCAAATTTTTTTAATGATTTTTAAATTATCCAAAGAACTGAGTGTTTAGTGATGGATCTTGATCAATAATTTTGGGGAGTCAAAATAATAGACACAAAATTTATATATTTAATTTGTCACTAATACAATAAAAATTAATACATAATTTAGTACAACGATGACTAAACAATAAATAACTGTAAGTACAACAGAAATCACATTGAATATTCCTATATTTGAAGACGTTTCCTTGAATCATGTTCCAAAGAATAAATGAGAGTTACTTTTTTTTCCCAAGAATGAGAGAAAGCAGATAAAAAATGAGAGTAAAATAGTTAATTTGTGTCTAACTTACTTTTATCTTTATAAACAAAAAGAAAAACATGTGAGAGTGAAAAATAAATACAATATGTGATAAACTAGACAATAAAAAAAATCTTAATAAATATTTTTTTATTATACTTTATTTTATGTTTTATTATTTATTAACATGTTATAGAAAAATAAAAATATATCTAATTTAATTTTCGTAAATTTACGATAAATGCATTATATTAATTTAAAAATTTAAAAATATTTTAAAATTTTAAAATATTTAAAAATATCAATTTCAAAACATAAAAAAGAAAATCGCGGCGCACGGCATGCCATTGCCAGTGTTGATAAAAAGGACAGGTTCTACTAGCATAGTTAACCAATTTTAAAACGAATTTAAAAGTGGTTCGGTATAAAAAGTTAAAACAGAATTAAATACAACTTAAAAGTAGTTTGGTGAAGAAATATAAAAAGTCTTTACATCTTTCTTGTCGTATAGACGATAGGTTATTAAATGATTTTATGTTGGTGTAAAAAAAGTCTAAGATTTGTCTCGTATTTCAAATATTGACTTCGTGGTATAAATCAATCCACTACAATAAAAGTTGGTTTTAGAAACTATTTTTTATTATTAAAAAAATAAAATTAGTCACTAATTCAATTAGTGACCAATTTAGAGTTCAATAATCATAAGTAGTTAAAACATAGATAACTAATGTTAATTACCAATTTAATTTTTAATTTAGAAATCAATTTAGTGATCAATTATGTTAAAACAAATTTAGTGACCAATTATATAGAAATCAATTTTGTGACCATTTTATATAGTCCAATATTTTATAGAAACCAATTTAATGACTATATTATATAGAAACCAATTTAATGACCAAATATATAAAGATTAAAAAATGGTCATTATATTGGTATGTCAACAATGATAATTGTTTCAATCCTCTTTGATATCAAATCATTTATTGCTCCATTACAATTCATTGATTACTAAACGTGTTTGATGTTTCATATTCAACTATTCTATCAAAATCAAACATCTACTATTTAGAATCAATTTTATCAAAACTCTAAAACAATCACACTTCCAAAATACATTTATTACAAAAGTCTTACTGCACAACCAAGAGATATTCTGAATATTGTTTATAAAAATACAGACATAACATTTAATACAAAGTAAAGCCCGAAATACGGCAAGTGAAAATTTCATCATGGAGAAATACATGTTGCAGTTTGATTTAGCCTCGAATAAACAAATAATAGAATTTTCCTCAACATAGTACTACAACATGCTCATATATTATTATGGTTGAGTGACTCAAACAAGTTAGAAAATGCAAAGCACATAGATCAAGTCATCTCTGCTGAATTTCCTCATCCAGATCTCTATCCAAAACTTTCAAAGGCTGTTCAAATATATATGATACATGGTCCGTGCGGAGCTGCTAGATTCAACTCACCATGTATGAAAGAAGGTCGGTGTTCTAAATTTTTTCCTAAAAAATTTAGACATTCAACTACAATTGATGAAGATGGATATCCTGTATATAGACGTATAGATGATGGTTTATTTGTGTTGAAAAATGGACATAAATTAGGTAATGCAAATATCGTGCCTTATAGTCCTCTTCTCTTAATGCATTATCAAGCTCATATTAATACAAAATATTGCAACAAATTCAACTCAATCAAGTATTTGTTCAAATATGTCAACAAAGGTCCTAATAAAACAACAATTAAAATTACAGACAAAGAGAATGAATCTACATAAATGCGTATTGTTGATGAGATTAAAAGATACTATGATTGTAGATATTTATCTGCATGTGAAGCAGTTTGGAGAATTTATGGCTTCGATATCCATCATAAATGGCCAACTGTTCAACGTTTAAGTTTTCACTTACAAGATCAACAACCAGTTTTGTTTAAAGATGATGATCGAATTAATGATGTATTGTAGAGGAATGAGAATATGAATACCATGTTTCTAGCTTGGTTTGAAGCTAACAACAAAATTGAGGAAGGCAGGAACTTGACCAAAATAAAAGACTTGAACATACCAGGTACTAAATAAAAGTAATCTCCATTGTTTATTCCATAATTATATATTGATTACATGTTCTATTTTGTAGGTTTTCAAATGGAAGAACATGATTTACACAATCTTTGTCTCCTAGAAGTACAAGAACTTCTAAATTCAAATGGGCGAGCTTTAACAGATTATAGTTCCCTTCCTCAACTTGATCTTTCAAATTCATTCAAATTTCACAACAGGTTCATTATTGATGAAATGAATTATGATAAAGAACAAATGGAGAAGCTACATCAATCTCTATTGCAGTCACTCACTAATGAGCAACTACATGTTTATAACAAAATTATGACAAAAGTGAATTTAGAGGTAGGGAATTTCTTTTTCTTATATGGTTATGGTGGTACTGGAGAAACATATCTTTGGAAACTTTTGTTAGTTGCTATTAGAGCCAACATAATGATTGCCCTTAATGTAGCTTCAAGTGGCATTGCATCTTTATTGCTTCCTAGAGGTAAAACTGCTCATTCTACTTTTTGCATATCATTAGCAATCAATGATGAATCAACCTACGACATCAATCAAGGAAGTCTTCGTGCTAAACTATTGATGGAAACAAAACTTATAATATGGGATGAAGCTCCTATGATGAATAAGCTATACTTTCAAGCTTTTGATAGAACATTGAGAGACATTATGAGAGCTACGAATGAACATAATGCTGGCAAACCATTTGGTGGAAAGGTTGTTGTCTTGGGCGGTGATTTTAGACAAATCTTGCCAGTAGTAAGAAAAGGATCAAGGTATGATATTGTGAACTCATCAATTAACTACTCTGATTTATGACAATATTGCACAGTTCTTAAGCTATCACAAAACATGAGGTTAAAGAATGCTGCTTCAAATGAAAGTGCAAAAGATATAAAAGAATTTGCTGATTGGATTCTTAAAATTGGAGATGGAAATATGAATTTGAATGAAAGTGGTGAAGCAAACATTTCAATACCAACAGATCTTCTAATTCAGCAAAAGTGAAACACCTTTACTTTCTTTAGTCAAATTTGTTTATGGTGGTCTAATTGAAAATATCATGACTCCTGGATTCTTTGATGATGGTGCTATACTTTGCCCTACAATTGATAATGTTGAACAAGTAAATGACTTCATTTTATCTTTGATTCCTGGTGAAGAACAAGTTTATTTAAGTTCAGACAATCCTTGCCAATCTGATGATGATCAAGAAATTCAAGGTGAGTGGTTTACTCAAGAGTTTCTAAATGATATCAAATGTTCAGGAATTCCAAATCATAGGATTAAATTGAAAGTTGGCATACCAATTATGCTTTTAAGAAACATTGATCAAGCAAATGGTCTTTGCAATGGTACAAGGTTGCAAGTTAATGATTTGGGAAAGATTGTTATCTCTGCTACGGTAATAACAGGCAAAAATGTTGGTGACAAAATTTTCATACCAAGAATGAACTTGACACCTTTTGATTCCAGCATCCCGTTCAAATTTCAAAGGAGGCAATTTCCAATATCCCTATGCTTTGCAATGACAATAAACAAAAGTCAAGGTCAAACTCTTTCTAAAGTTGGACTTTATCTTTCTCGCCCAATTTTTACTCATGGACAATTATACGTAGCAATTTCTAGAGTGACATCAAAGAAAGGACTAAAAATCTTAATTCTGGATGAAGATGGAAAAGTAACCACTACAACTACAAATGTGGTTTACAAAGAAATATTTGAAAATCTTTGATAAAGGTATAAAAATTACTTTAACAACATTCTTCTAATTTTTCAATTATTGTACATTTAACTCTAATTCATTTTTTCGGTGCAGATTACAATTGGTGCAGATTAACTGATATTTTGGGTCCATATACAATTTTAATGTTTTATTTTTTGGAAAGCTGCAGCAATTTTTGGTGGACATTACAGTTGATGCAAATTAGTAGTGTATAATATGCAATGATTGATACATGTTTTGATAGCTGCATTAGATATTCATTTGTTTTCCAAGATCTACTTCATTGCATTATAGTAAAGCTACTTATATATTAATACATTATTGTTTCTGGTATTCTTTATATATATGTTGTTTTTGAATTGTTATTTGTTGCTTTACTGTATTGTCAAGAATAAATGTGTAGATACATGTGCTTGGGTGTTACTGAAAAAACAACATTCATTTAAATTTACACAATTGCATTTCATTTCTTTTAATTGTATAAATGTTAAAGAATGAAAATTCTAAAATTTTGCGGTTACTTTCGCTGTAACTTCTATACTCTATGTTTTACGCTACTTTTGCTGCCAGTTAAGAATAACAATTTAAAATTTGTTGTCACTGTTTGCACGTGATAATGTTTTCCATTTTGACTTAAACTTTCCCATTCCATTCACAACTTTCACTTTACCATTGCATCCACATCTTTCACCCACCACTACATTTCAACGTCCATTTCTTCTGCAATTACAAAAATGGAAATGGAGCAAACCCAAAATCAGAGAATAATAGTTTGGAAGTTCAACACCATCTACATATGCTCTCAGGTATGTCTTCAATTTTAACACAAAAACACATTTAGATCTAATAGCATGCATTGACATGTTCTGTTGTATGTGTTCTTTATTGTGTAATTTTGTTACTTTCATTTTGTTGGTGTGTCTTCCAATTGTATCATCCTTATCCCCACTATAGTAGGATTACAGAGGAACACAATCAAATATAGTTTATTTTTTTGTGAATGAAATAACATTTATTAACGTTTTTAACGTTAATTTACCGAATGTACTGACCTTTCATATATATCTAAAGATTCATAGTTTCTTTATTTCAATCTTCTGAATTTTTTCTTTATTTCAGTTGTTTTTTTTTGTTTTTATAAAGAATTATTAATTCTTTATTTAATTTTTATGAACCTGAGTTTATATATAATATAATTATTACTTCTATTTTATTATTTAATTATTTAACTATTTTTTCTTATTTAGAATATCATATTTTTTAATTATAATTTTAAAATAAGTTATATATAAGTTAGTTGATAACTTATATATGTTTTGGTTTATGTTTGTGTTTTGCAGACAAAAGATTGTTAATGTCTTTATTTATTGTTGAAAAATAATTTAATGTCCTCATTATTTTGTAGCCATTTGGATTTGTCGATCGACACTTTGCTATTGGTTATGCACACGAATTAGGCCCACAGTGGCACTTGGTAGATGTAAATGGTAAGAGCACAACAGTTACCTATAACATGGATTCAGATAACCCAAGGATCACTGAAGGTTGGAGTAATATGAGAAATTTGTATCACATTCAAAGTGATTCTCGCATCCAATTTCAGTATTTGGAAAATTCTTTATTTCACCTCACAGTGTTTAAAGTTGGTTGTACAACAAGGAGTTTGACAACATTTACGCATCGTATCAGTCATCAAAATACAAGATCTATATTTTCAGTGAAATTAACAAAGTATCAAAGCAAAGCAAGTCACTTGGTATATTCCTTCTGGTTTCTTCTTATCCTTATTAGTATAATTAAATTGAAATAATTAATGTACTAACAATAACCTTATGAATCATGTAGGATTTGCCATCAAAGTTTGCCAACTTCATTCGGGAGGAGAATGTAGAAGATGTCTTTCTTATAGGGCCTAAAACTATAGTGAATTGCAAAATACTAATATCGAACAAACAGAGAAGTTCAACAAAGATAGGTCAAGGTTGGAGGCTATATTGTTGTCTTTCAAGCAGACAATGATTTCATCGAACCAAATGTTGAAGTGTTCGTTAATGGTTGTTGTTGTGATTAGATTAAGCATAATTTTGTAATGTTGGTGGGATGTTCAAAGTTCTGTACTTCATCAATTATGGTTATTGAACTTTGTTATATGACAATATCGTTATTTTCATTAGATTAATAATAAATTGTAGACATTTTTGTTATAATTTTATAATTTATAATCAATATTAAAAATAATCATGTGCATTGTACGAGTCAAAAAAACTAGTTTATTACAAAGTAAAGCCCAAAATACGGCAAGTGAAAATTTCATCATGGAGAAATACATGTTGCAGTTTGATTTAGCCTCGAATAAACAAATACCAGAATTTTCCTCAACATAGTACTACAACATAAAACCATTTTTCAATTTTACATTTCTAGTGTGTGCCACAACATAAACACAAATAGTCTTTTACTAATATTGGAGTTGCAAGAACATAAAAAGCATTAGTTGTTACCTATAAGCAAAGTTTTTTCTTTGCCAATTATAGCTTCTCTCAAAACACATTCAACATTTGCTTTTAACCCAATTATTATCTACATGTGAGAAAACATTAAAAAAGTATTAGAGATTGAAATTTAAAAATATATGTAGAATAATGAGACAAAATTACCTTGATAGGGACTAGGTGGTTGTGTTTCATCCTCATCTTGAGTTTCCACAAAACTTGGTGGCATAGATGGACGATTGATACTATTCATCCATTGTCGAATCATTACATTGTTTTCTTGTTAAAATATTGAGAATCTATTTCAGGAAAATTGTTTTCCTGTTACATTATTCTACATATATTCATCAAAATTTTGTGTAAATTTCTCCTGTTAACATAAATACATATGCAAACAAAATTTCATTATGATGAATTCATTATTAAAAAAAAACATGCAAAATGATAAATTTGGGCTCAAGGGTGATATAACTATTGAAGCAACTACTTAATCTGTTAGACCAACAATTCATTGTCAATTTTATCTGCTTCTAGAAATTGATATATGCTATCTTTAGACTAGTACTTGCAATTTAGTCACATATTTCCTATTTATCACTATAGAAGTTAATTTTATGTTGATGTGACTGGTTTGATCAAGAAAACTAAAAACAACTATGTGAAAAAACAAACTTTGTTCAGGGAGTGTGTTAAAAATCCTAAAAACTTGTTCATATTAGCAAAGATAATTCAATGTTGTAAGACTTGTGAAATTTAATTAATTAAATAAATAAATAATAAATAAATGCGGGTCGTGGAAGCCTTTATGGCATTTAATAGTGATTGATGTGATGTGGAAAAGTACTAGTTCAAGTGGTTGAGAGTACTTTATCGTGTGAAAGGACTTGGGTTTGAGTCTTATGTATGCCAATTGTGTGTTTTTCTAATTATTAGTACTTTTAGTAATATGCTTGATCATGTTAAGTGATAATATAATCATAGAATTATATTAATCATCATGAAACATGAATTGGTTAAATGGTTATGCATTGATTTGACATTGGCATGGGATGGGTTCGAACCTAAACTAAACTTTCTTTTTGCCAAAATTCCTTTGGCATGAAGGTGAAAAGGCAAGGAAAAACCCTAGCTGAATGGCAGCCAAGGGAGAGGAGAGCGAATTTGAGAGTGTGTTGAGAGAATTAAGAGTTTATTTGGAGCTGGAATGCGGGAGCACTAAGGGAAGACATTTTTTGGCCAAGAAGAAGAATCTCACATTCAAATTAAGCAAATGAGACCAGGTTAGGGGAGTTTACGCATTAATTTTTATATATGAGCATGAACTGTATAATGATTAATGATAATTGTATGCTTGTATCTTGTTCTGGTTGCGTTTTTCGAGTTTCTGGAAATTTTCCAGAAACCGCCTGGCGGCTTTGAAGGCCCGCCAGGCGATGCATGATGCATGAGAGTGACACCCATTTCTGGGTTCTGAGATGAACTGCCTAGCGGCAAGGGTGACTCCGCCAGGCGACGTGAATCCTTATGTTCTTGTTTAGCGATTCTATGATGGTTGGATATTGAGCAAGGTTCCTGTGCATGATTTGAATGTATAAACTTATGAAATCGATGATTATCACTATGTTTGTATGAATTCAAGTGATTGATTGGGAAGCATCAAAGTGAAAGGAGGTCGTGTTGGGATTGAGGTCGAATTGATAATTTGATTCTTGGAAATTAATGATAACGAAGTTGAGATTATGGAGTTATCGAATGCATAGGCATGAAAGAAATCAATTTGTTTGTAATTTATGTGCTTGATTGAGTGGGACGAGATTTGAGGGTTTACATCACGGGTGCGGGAAAAATCTGGGGTTTTGCCCAGAATTCGATGTGCCGCTTTGCGGCAAGTATGCGCCGCTAGGCGATAGACATGGCAGTAGTGGAAATTCTATTTTGTGACTGGTCGGGACGCGTTTTGGGATTTCTTAGGGTGAGGCTAAATTCTACACGTTATAATTATATAAAAATAGTTTCGAATTGAATAAATATATTGAGTGAACAATATAATTAGGTCAAGACGAATGCTAGAATTGTTGATTTAGGGTTTTAGAGTTTAAGTAGATGCAGAACAATCTAGGATTTTTTCCAAAACTGTATGCATCGCCTGGCAGTTAGACATGTCAAAATGGGTTTCAACCCGTGAGCCAACTCGGCTCACCACGGGTTCGAGCCGGGTTAGGTTGAGAAAAATTTAACTTTTTCAAAAGTGGGTTGAACTCAACCCGGCTCACTTAACCCACGGGTTAAACGGGTTCTAGCCGGGTTGAAGGTGGGTTGGCCCACTTAACCCACCAACTTTTTTTTACAATTTATTTTTATTTTTTTAATAATTATTTACTACTCCTATTATATTTGTTCACAATTTCATATTTTTAAATACTAGAATGTTGCTTAATTATGTTTGAATAGTTTGAATGTTTAATTAATTTGATTGTCAAGTTATATATGTTGATACTTTAATTTTTAACTATAATCTTTATAGTAAATTACTCAAGTAAAACAACTAAGAATCTAGGTTACTGTTAAAAAACCGCCTGGCGGTGAAGAGCTACCGCCAGGCGATGCGCGTGGTGTTCTATTCACGAAAAACGTTGTTTTTCGTATTTTTGCGTAACAGTAGCCGTCGGGCGGTAGTTTAGTCCCGCCGGGCGCCAGTCTTCTGATTCTTGGCGCTAGGCGCCACCAATTTTTCTAGTTCGCGCAGTTTTCGTAAAATTACATTTCCCAGTTCGTTTACCGTCCGATTTAGGTGAAATTTTGACAGGTGGTCTATAACATGTGGTTCTTCACTTTGAACGGTGCAGATTGGATTTGGAGGTCAGTAGCTAGATATATACATTACTTAATATTGCTGATTTTGGAGTTTGTAAAATACATGAATAAGCCCTTGCTTAGTTCACGTAACTTCTAATGAAGCATAATTGGGTTACGTGATAAGTCGCTATCAATTTGAATGTTCCTTTGGGTTAGTCACATGTGGAGAATTGGTTTGGTGAAGGCATGGGGATCAATATTAAATTGCATCGGTGCATAAGATCATGTGCTTAAAATTGTTAGAGTGTTGCTGCTTATATTTTGTTTGAGCATGCTTGGGATGGTCTATATGACTAGGGGATGAATGCACATGTGAGATGCTATAAGGCCTAGAACATTATAGATGGTAATGTTTTTCATTAGGGGTACTCTAGAATGAGAGCAAATGAGACCAATCTGTGTGAAGTGTGCTTGAACCTGAACTAAAACTAGTAATGTGCAAGTACTGGTGTAGCGACTAGCGGTACGTGTCCCCCGCCAGGCAATCTGGAAGCGGCAGCGCCTAACGATACGTATCCCCCGCTAGGCGATTTTGCTGTAACAGATTGGTGTTATGCTTGCTATGATGTGCATGATCTACAAGGCTTCTAGGATATCTTAAAGGTCGGCTTGCTGGTGTTCCTTGAGTTGAGCTCGGAACATATCCCTTGAGTTGAGCTCGGGATAGGGGTTAAGCACGTGACATTCCTTGAGTTGAGCTCAGAATGACATCCCTTGAGTTGAGCTCGGGATGGCGGATGAACACGAGGAACCCTTGAGTTGAGCTCGAGTTGGCGAGTGTGGCCGGTGTGAGTGTGCTGGTTGTGGCCAGTATGGATGGGTCCAGATAGATTGCCCTCCTCAGTAGTTTACTAACGAGTTTGGTAGTCTTGGGACGTTACGAATTATGTTCGTATATGGGAACTCCACCTGGCGTTGCGGTGTATGATCCGTAGCAATGGTTTCCCACACGTGCTCTATCGGTTGTGGCCGATAGGTATGACAGCAGGTCATCTTGAGGTAATCACTAGAAGATGTAGAACACGAATAACATGGTGGTGGCCATGTGATGTGATATCAAAGGATGGAATTACGTTGGTGTGATTGTGTGATTGGTATATTTGTGCCATATATATATATATATATATTTATTTTGTTAGCTCACCCTATCTGCTTGTGTTTGGCGATGATCGTGTACGCGGTACACGGGAGCAGATGATGTTGCAGGTGGATCTGGTGAGGCTTAGCAGCGGAGCGGGAAAAACTCATGGGAATAGTTTTATAGAGTTTTATCATTTATGGTTTTGGGTTAAAGATGTAATTTATTATGAGACTGTTTTGGTATTTCATTGAATTTTGAGAAGATTTGAACTTAGAGTTATCTTTATTATGAAATAAATTATTTGAAATTCCCGCGTTTTTGGGAAATGGATTTATAATTAATGCGTTTTTATTTTATTTTTTTATTTTTTTATTTAAACCCGTAATATCCTGACGGGATGTTACAAGTGTGATTATTACATCCAGGTCATAATAGTTTTTGGGCTGCATCTAACAATTCATAAAACTTTTGGGCTTCTATATTTGGAGAATTATTCAAACTTGGAGAGTTGTCCATTTCTTGATCATGATCCATTTCACACTCTAAAGTAGCAACATAATAAACCATGCTCTTAAATCTATCACTACAAAAAAAAAACAGCTATTACCGACAGGTGGAATCTGTCGGAATAGATTATTATTCGTTAGTAAACTTGTTTTTCTGATAGATTAATGATAGACAATAATCCGTCAATAAATATGGCGTAGGTAATATTTGTTGACAGATTATGATCATCGGTAATTACTAACGGCTATATTCGTCGGTAATTACCAACGGAATAATCCTTCGATAATTATCGATGGAATATATCCTTCAGAAATTACTGTCTGTCATAATGTGATGCAAAAGATGTGTAATTTTTCGACGGATTTGGCGACGACATTATCCGTCGATATTGTCAATAATATTATATGGTGCATTTTGCATTTCCAACTTCACTAATTTAGATAATTATGAGACCTGTAGTCTCACAAATATAATCAGACCTGCCAATATCATATATAACTTTAGCCAAGTAATCCAAACAACCACTATACAATATCATATATGTCTACATATACCACATAAACATCAATGTTCTAAAATGTCTGAACTAATGTACAATATGTTACTTAACTAATGTACAATATGTCTGAAATAAAAAACAATCTAAACTTCCATCAGTCACAATGTACAATATGTTACTTAACTAATGTAACCACACATAACAAAATGAATATAGAAAGAAGTCCTAATAGTCTACATAATCATCAGAATGATTTTCTTCAGCTTTAGGGTCTTCTTGCTACTGTGATTGTGGCTGGACTAGAGTGGGTTGGGGCAGTGTTAGGCTGGACTGTTGTTGTTGAAGATGAGCATGGGCATCAAGAGGAAGAAAGCCCATGAGTAGATTTTGGAGGTTTTGAAAATCCTAGCTCAAATTTTGATAAGCTTGATCACGCTCCTCTAGTCTCTGCATGAGTCGGTTCACGGCCTCCTTAACACTACTAAAAGAAGATGGTTATTGTCTATGGATACCTCTTCGAGTAGTGTTACTTTGGTCAAGTTCTCCAGTTCCATAAAGTCTTCCTTTATTTTTTCCATTGACGACATCAACCCAACATTGTGTCCTAATGAAGTCTTCCTGCTCAACATCATCATTATGCTTTGACGCATCAACACATGTCCCCTGCTCAGATCTGACATGTGACAGTCTACTTGAAAATTCTTCCTGTTAAAGAAAACAATAAAATAAATTTGTTAAATAAGGTGCGATATATGATATTTAAGTTTAAAGGAATTAATACTAAAAGCTTTTACTTACATGTGTTCTCCGAGACCTTTCATCAACAAACTAGCTAGATCCCTTGTGAAGATGAGTTTGGTAAAATACCTCATCAATATACGCCTCCCACTCTAGCTCCTTTGCCTTCAACAAAATAAAGGGTTATATATGTATATCGATTGTAAAAGACGTAATTTATATTGTAATATGAAAATAAAAAGGACTTAAGCTTTATACCATACGAAGGGCATGCTCATGAGTGGTAATGGAACCACTTGTATGTAGGGTCTCACCGTTTTCTGATGCTATATTCTTTTGGGCTGTAGCACATTTATTGCGATAAGAAGCAGAATTCCAATGTTCTAGTAGTCGATTGTAGATATGGTCCCCAATCCAATAAGGGCATTTTCTTGCATTCCTAGCATCTTTCAACATCTCAATAGCCTATGAGATGCTCTACTGTGGAAATTCTTTCAAATTTGAGCTTCATGCTAGGGTCTCCACTAAATCTTCATCTGTAAAATAAATCAAATAGAAATCATTTTGTTGACAACACACTATGAAACATACATGAATTAAAAATGAAAATTAGTTTTATGATGTTTTACCTTAAACTACTGCCAGAAAGGTTCTTTGTCTTCTGGAGGTATTGCTCCCTATGATGGCCAAGGTGAAAGGAATTGTTGCTTAATATTGGGTTAAATATGTTCTTGGTCCCTTAACTTTCAGTAAACTTTGGAATTAGTCCATTTCGAAACTTTGGACCAATTTATTCCTTCATCTTTCGAAATATTGTGGATTTAGTCCTTTCAATCAAATTTTGTTAAGTTTATTTGACATTTCAAGTGCGTTTCATAATAGTATTTGACTTAACATTAAAACAAAAATGTGCCAAACAGTATAAACAACTTCTAATTCCTGCCCTCATGATATACAACTTCATTTTTTACCAATACTCCTCTACACCCAGACTCTTTTGATGAAGTCTTTGGAGCTTTTCCATAAGCTCCCTATGGTAATAAAAAGGGATATGCCTCTTTCTTAAGGCATTTTTCAAGTCATTCCAATATTGGACTTGAGAGGAATTCGGGAGTCTCCTCTCCTTATCTAGGGATCTCCACCAATACATAACATATCCTTGGAAGATTAGGGTTTCTAATGGCACCTTTCTCTCCTCACTCACTTGGTGGTAGCAAAAAGTTGCTCCACCTTCATCTCCCAATCTAGATATGTTTCCACATCATCTTTGCCATGGAAATGAAGGAGATATACTCTAACTTCCCTTAGAGTATGCTCATGTTCACGTTCTCTCCTATTTCCTCTTGGTAGAGGAGGTTGGTAGTAGTTATTCACTATTCTACTATCCTTCTCAAAGTGTGTAAGTTGTGTAGGAGTTTTGGAGCTTCTTGAACGACTCCTACTCCTTAACCTCTCTTGTATTCTGTATTCTTTTTGTTTTAAAATTCTAAGTTCCTCCTCTATGATGACAAGATGGGTCTTTCTTTCGATTTTCTCTTTTTCTTTTAAAATGGTTTATTTCTTCCTCTAACCTTGTAGTGACTTTAGCTCTTAAGTGAGTTGGTTTTCAGGATCCTCTTCGCTGGAGTCACTACCAAGTTGGTAGGTAGGATCCCTAAACATATATTTATGCTTCTTAATTGATTTTAAGACTTAGTTTTTCTTTCAAATAAATTCCTAAGGAAACTCTAAGAAGGCAAGATGCTCAAGTTCACTTCTAAGAAAGAGAGGTCAATCACTTGGATTACTTAATAACCAAGTCTTTCCTAACCAAAGTTTACCTCAATCCTCTTGCACTAAACTTCTTAATGAAACTTAATTGAAAAATAAAGTTTAGACACACACTAAACTAGAAGCAATAAATAAAGCAAATAAAAAAAGTAAAACAAGCTACACTACGTAGACTAATGGTGAGGCTTACTAGCACTTAGAACCCTCAAGCAATAAATAAAGTTTAATGTCTGAAACTCAATATAATAATTAATAATTAAAAAATTAATTATCAAACACGTTACTCAATATTATTAATAGTTTTAAAATTTTGGAATATAATTGAAAATATTTTATGATAAAAAATAAATAAAAATTTTTAGATTGAGGAAAAACTCAAAGAGGTAATAGAAATATTTTCCAACTTTTGAAAAATTCTCTCAATTGTAGAAACATTATAAAAGTTTAGGGAAATGCTTGTTATGGATTGGCTTAGAGAAGAACCAAATTACTAAATATGAGACTAAGTAGAATACTAATTTTCAAAGTTTTGCTATCATGTTTGTGTAAGTGATAACTAGAAGTATGTATACTCATCCGATTTGAAAGATTTAAGTATCCATGAAAAGAGGAGAAAACAATCTTCAATTTTTATTTTTCTATCAGAGGCCTAGTTCAAATATGAGTAATATTGTGTCAAATTGGATATTAAAGTTCAATTTTGGATGTTTACTGATTTTGCAATTGTCTCGTGTTCATAGATAAGATAGCATGAATAGGATTTCGATGATCTAGGTTTATATTAAAAAAAGGAGAAAAAACATATTCAATTTTTCCTCTCATAATCTAATCAAATTCGGAGTATTTCATGATTAAAATACTATTACATATTATTAAGCAGTGACACTTGTTAACACGAGGGACCTTGTCATAACTTAACTTATTACAAGGAAATATAAATTATTTTCTTAATTAAATTCTCTTAAATGCTTTGTCTTTTCCACAATTCTTATATATATATTTTTTTAATTTTATCAATTTTAAGATTACTTTAAATTTTAATCTTCTCTAGTTAAGTTTTTTCGTAAAATATTTTTGAATAATTTGAAAATAAATATACAGGTTCTTCTGTATAATAAATGTTGGCATATGTTGTTTTTGATATATTAAAAATAACATTATTACAAAAATTTTGAATTTTATTGAAATTTCATTAATAATTAAAATAATAAATAGATATTTGTTCTTTATTAATTACTAATTGTGTTTTTAGAAAATAAAACTAATAACCACTAATTAATGTTATTCTCACTACTAAAAAAATTCATATTTTTTACCAATTTTGATTTAAATTTTTTTCGTAAGAAATATTTATAAATTTTGTTATGAAAAAATTTGAAGGAAATTTCTGTCAATTTTTTTACAAAATATTTTGTATAAAACATTTTTCAAATCAAATTTTGTAAGAAATACTTACAAATTTATAATTTTGTAAGAAATAATTACTGATGAAAAAATTACTTACTATTTAAAATTTAAAAAAAATAATAGAAAAAGTCTTACAAACTTTTGTTGACAAATTTACAAAAACAATCTCATTTTGCATGAGAATTTTTAATAGTGGCAGTACATTTTAAGGGGATTCTTTTACTTTTTATTTGTTACTTTATAAATTTTAAATTTTTAATAATTTTTAAATATTAATACTTGATTTTTCTTCACTAATAACTATCCATTAACCATCAATTAGGTTGAAACAAATTGAACCAAATTAAAAGTAAATCTAATTTTTCTTTATTTATATTAAAATAATTTTAATTGAATAATTATAATGTTGATAAAAGAAAATCAAAAATTCTTCCAACGTATACTTAACCAATTTTAAAACGATTTATTAACTGAGGAAATAACAACACAAATGTTATTTTAAATGTTTTTTAATAATTATTTGTTGATACGTGAAAGACTAAATGGAAGAAGACAAGACAATTATACTTAATCAACAAATAGATGATATATAGTACTCTGATATCAAAGTGTAAGACGCTAATAAACATACTGTAATTGTAAACAAAAGCTGATCTGAAAAATTATTACACACACTAAAATAGCAAATAATACCACACATTACGTCTTCTTAACAGTGTTTTGCCATATTTATAATCTGGAAAGAAACATCTACCAAGTCTTTAAGCAAAACAAATTGCATGAGATAAATTTAAACCCACACTCATAGTAACCGAAAAAGGGGAATTCAAAGTCATGGGTAACAGGCAAATGATGAAGGAAGTAATTCATTATCTTCCGAATAGGGAAAACCTACTTTTTGTGGCTGTTTATTTGAATTTTGTACGTAAACATGGTTGGTAAGGGGTCCATTTTGAAAGGCACGAGAGACCCCAAAGTCACGTTTCAGCATTGTTACGTTGGGGGCACAACCATATCCCCACGTACATATGAAGCTAATTAAGAATCCATTTGCGCAGCATTCCATTATAAATACCGTATTTTCTCCGTTGTTTTTGAGCTATAAATGCACTCACACTGGTTGGTTCTTAAGTCAAGGTAAACTTTCTTTTACAAAGGGACACGCAAAAGGTTTTTCTGTGATGGAGAAAGGTAGTGGCATGTCCAACATGAACCCTAAATTGAGGACTGTGAAGGTCACTGCGACCGTGAAGCGAAGTGATGGTGGACTCTTAACGAATCTTGTTCAAGGTGGTGTTCAAGGGATTGAACATATCATTGGGAAAACTCTTGTTTTCGAGCTTCTCAGCAATGATCTAGATTCAAGTAAGTTTTTAATTCTGCTATTTTTTTCATGATCCTTTTTGATTGTAAAGTTTACTGTTAGAAATCTAGATATGGAGTTAAATATTTTTTATTATTAATTAATGAAAATAAAAAGATTACATATACCCTAAATATTTTTTGTACTACTATATTATTGGGAGAAAAAAATTGCACCGACAGATAGTTGAATGAGTGGTTTACAAATGGAAACGTCACATGGTTCTAATCCAATATGTAAAGAATAATACCTGAATTAGTACTAGGAAACTTTTTTTCTTTGATAAATGTTTTCTTTTGTTCCTTTTCTTTCGGAAACATAGCCCTATCTACTTAATCTTTATGAAATTAAATTGTAATACGAATATAGTGTCCATTTACATATTTTACTTATGAAAGTAGAGCTTTAACCATTTTTATTATCTCTGTTTTTGACGAATGAAGAAACAAAGTTTGAGAAAAAGACAATAAAAGGTGATGCAGAGAAGAGTAATGAAGAAAATGATGAGGTGCAGTATGAGGCGACATTTAAGTTAGGAGAAGATTTCGGAAAAGTGGGTGCTGTTTTGGTTGAGAATGAACAGAGCAAGGAGATGTTTTTGAAGAGTATAGTGTTGGATGGCTTCCCTCATGGCCCTCTGCATGTCACCTGTGATTCATGGCTTCAACCAAAGGATCATGTCAAGAGAGTATTCTTTATTGACAAGGTTAGTATAAAAAAAAAATTAAATATATTTTTAATTCTTATGCTTCAACACAAGATTAAGATTCGACCTTGTTTTAAGATTTGATCTTGTTTTAAATATTGATACATTTTGATTTTTAAATTTAAAAAATAATATAAATAGTCATTCTAAGTTAACACGTTAATTTTTATCCACTTGTTATATTTTATTTTAGAATGATATTTGATCAGAAATTTGTCTAAATACAATTCAAATATCATTTTGAAAACTATTAGATAAATAAAAATCAATTAACACATCAAGAACTACATTAATTCATTTTTAAAATTTAAAAATTAGACTGTCACTCTTTAAAATATGGACGAATTATAATTGTTATATTTAACCCTAAAATATTTTTCTTTTAAGTCTCAAAATTTCATTCAAAAGAATTTCACTATTTTTTTTACTATAAGGGTTTCTTAAATTAGTTCCAAATCTTTTTATAGTGAAAATAATTTAATTTTTCACGTTAACATTTGTTTATCTCATTAGAATCATTAAAGGTTGTTGTTTTCATTTTTATAAGAGAAACATTAACAACACTTTTAATATATACCTTTTTAACAAAAATGTCTTTTAGAGTAAAATTGATGTTGCTCCCATTAAATATGTGATCTCAATCTTTATTTGATAAGTTTGTTTCTCAAACTAGTTGCATCTAAATTACTTTAGGATCTATATTATCTCTTAAAACATCAAAACATAATTTTTTTACTGTTGAAACTTTATTGGAAATCACGAGAGTTTATTCCCACACTTGAGACATTTTTACTATTATCAATGACATACTTATTACACTACTAAAATGTTATATTGGTGAGATTTTTCCTAGTAGTATTTGATGAAATTTTAAAAAATATAAAATAAAATTAACAGAAAGTCAAGTTTTACTAATTTTCACGTAAAAGAAATTGAAAATTTTCCATGAAAAAAAAAATAACAAAAATGAGTAGTTACAACATGCTTCATGAAGTTTACCTAACAAAAATAGTGCTAGAAAAATAATGTCATAGGTGCACTCCTCTTTATTTCTTTGTTTTAAAGTTTACCGTGTTGTTGTGGTTAACTAATGAATGCATGGAATACGTAATAGTCATATTTGCCATCACAAACACCAAGTGGATTGAGAAGGTTGAGAGAAGAAGCCTTGAAGCAATTAAGAGGAAATGGAGAAGGAGAACGCAAGAGCTCAGACAGAATATACGATTATGATGTCTACAATGATCTTGCAGATCCTGATTCTAACCTTAATCTCAAAAGACCTGTTCTTGGTGCCTCCAAACAATATCCATATCCAAGAAGGTGTCGTACTGGTCGAAAACACACTCATTCAGGTTACTTTTCCTCATTTCACTACATTCTTTTTTTCGGTGAATATAGATCTGGGAGATTCTACATATAAGGCGTATTTATAGGTTATATATAACTATAATCTTATTTTACAAGTTTGTTTTTAAGATTGAGTTATTTTTAAATTTTATTTTTTAAATATGATCTTAGAATTAATCAAAATCTATTTTAATAAGATTTATTATTTATTGGATCATCGTTTTTGAACTCATATATATCTTATATTATAATATGTCAGTAATTTTACATTAATATAATCGAATTTTAAACCTAATTTCAACTTTATAAATTTATTGAGTTATACTTATAGTTATAGTGTAAACAGAAAAAATCTTAAAATTACAATATTTTTGTTTACATTAATTGTTGTTTTCCAGATCCTTCTACTGAGAAGAGAAGTTCAAGCTTCTACGTTCCTCGTGACGATGCATTTTCTGATACAAAAGAGTCACAGTTCAAAATGAACGCAATAACAACAGGAATCAGTGCAGTTTTAGAATCTTTAGATGCAATTCTGACTGACCAAGATCTTGGATTTAGAAGCTTCGAAGACATAGAGACGATCTACAAAGAAGGTTTTCACTTACCTGCTCTTAAAGACAGTGGTCTAAATTTCCTCCAAAGTGTTATTCCCAGGTTGATCAAGGTTGCTAATGATAGCCAGAATCTTCTGCGCTTTGATACCCCAGAAACAGTGAAGAGTAAGAACACTTATAACCACACCACAAGTGCTTATTTTTTAAGTCTCGTAATGTTAGATCATTGCTTATTTTGCATTACTTGCTTTGTTTCTTGTTAGAGGATTTACGTTAATATTGTCAAGGACTATTTTTCTTAAAACATAGGACTATTGCATGCGTCGAGATTTAATTTCAAAATAGGTAAAAAGTATTCAACTCTTGATGCTTTAAAATGTTAATGATTAACTCACTTAAAAAATTTAGACATAGTTATGGTAATGATCAACTCTCACTTAAAATTTGTTAGTTTCACTATCAGATTCTTTATTTATTTTTTGTCAAAATGGTCCTTTACGCAATTCAAGTTAATTATGGTTTAGTAAAAATAATGTAAAAATATTATTCTTAATAGATAAATAATATGTGGATACTATATTATATAATTTATTTTACATAGGTTGAAAAAGATATTTTACAAAATTTCAAAAAATATAAAGGCTAAATAATTTATAATTTAATTTAAAGATGAGATACAATTCTTTAAAATATTTTAAGAATGAAAAATATATTAAATTTTTAATTTCTACCTAAATATTACAACCTAGTCAAATAAGGATGTTAATTTTTTGATGATAAGGTGACAATGGAATTCGAACCGTGTAACTTAAACAAAATAAAACTAGTAAATAAAATAATGGTAGGTGCATCCAAAGTTTATTTCTATCACCATTATTGGGAACTACAATAGTGATCCAAAGTTCAAGTGGTTAAAATAATTTACATAACACTAAATGACACAACAAAATGAAAAGGGTTCTCTTGATGATTGTGAGTTTGGGAAATGCAGGGGACAGATTCTTTTGGTTTTCAGATGAGGAATTTGCTAGAGAGACTTTGGCTGGTGCGAACCCACAAAACATCCGATTGGTGAAGGTAAGAGGAGTTACAGTATATAATTTGTTACATACTTTCATCACTCGATGTATGCTCCAGGATCTCAATTTTTTCTTTTTGCTTTATGTAGGAATGGCCTCTGAAAAGTAAACTTGAATCCCAAATCTATGGTCCACAAGAATCAGCTTTCACAGCAGAAGTCATAGAGCCACAAATAATTGGTTATGGAACAATAAAAGAGGTATAAAACCAACATTCACTTTGTCTAACTTAGAATAATGTTTCTTAAAAGTTGTTTCCTTTGAATACATGTAGGCCATTAGAGAGAAGAAGTTGTACATGTTAGACTATCATGATTTATTCTTACCATACGTAAGCAAAGTGAGAGAGATTGAGGGAACCACATTGTATGGATCAAGGACGCTATTCTTCCTCACCAAACAAGGCACATTGAAGCCAATAGCTATTGAACTCACAAGGCCACCTATGGATGGTAAGCCACAATGGAAGCAAGTCTTCACACCTGCTTCTCATTCAATTTCTCATTCAACCAATCTCTGGCTTTGGAGGCTTGCCAAAGCTCATGTTCTTGCTCATGATGCTGGTACTCATGAACTTCTAAATCATTGGTGAGTACATATAAGCATGTCATTCATTCTTTTTATTCCTTGCTGCTGTTTTGAGATATATATGTTGACTCAATCAGGTAATCAAGCTGAGAAAAGTTGAAAGTTGTATGATGTTAGGATTCCATGTGTAAGTTTGGTTCTATACTGAGAATTAACGAGTCTGAAGAATATTATATAAGATAAAAAATTTAGATATCTACTGTCTTAAGGTTTTTAAGTTGAAACTGATGTGTGTCGAATGTTTATAACTCACTGATGCAGAATCTCAACATTTCTACAGTGAAAACTCTTTTAACATAAAAGATGCTAACTTACTCTATCTAAATTGTCAAATTTTTTTTTTTCAGGTTAAGAGCTCATGCTGTCATGGAACCATTTGTGATTGCAACAAATAGGCAACTTAGCGCCATGCATCCAATGTACAAACTACTGCATCCACATCTGAGATATACTCTTGCTATCAATGCATTTGCTCGTGAAATTCTTATCAATGCAAATGGGATCATTGAAAAATCATTTTCACCGAACAAATACTCAATGGAGTTAAGCTCAGTAGCATATGATCAACTTTGGCAGTTCGATTTGCAAGCACTTCCTAACGATCTTATTGATAGGTAAATAAACACAGAGAGATGCTTCATAATTTTCTTGTGTTTGTCAGTTTAGAACTGCATAAAGCATTCATCTACATTAATTTCTTAACTAATTTTTCTTCAGAGGAATGGCTGAAGTAGACCCTAATGCACCACATGGCCTAAAGCTAACAATTGAAGACTACCCTTTTGCCAATGATGGTCTTCTTATATGGGATGCCATAAAACAGTGGGTCAGTGACTATGTCAACCATTACTATTCAACCCCAAGCATCATACAATCCGACCAAGAGCTCCAAGCATGGTGGACAGAAATTAGGACAGTTGGTCATGGAGACAAATCTGAGGAACCATGGTGGCCTAATCTTAAAACACCAGAAGACCTTATTGATATCATCACTACCATAGCTTGGATAGCATCTGCTCATCATGCAGCTGTGAACTTTGGCCAATATACTTATGCGGGCTATTTTCCTAATCGACCTAACATTATAAGAAACAAAATGCCTACAGAAGACCCTTCAAAGGAAGAGTGGGAAAACTTTGTAAACAAACCTGAGCAAACTCTTTTGGAGAGTTTTCCATCACAAATCCAAGCAACAACAATGATGTTAGTTTTTAACGTGTTATCATACCATTCCACAGATGAAGAGTATATTGGGCAATTCATGAAGCCATCATGGGCTCAGGATCCAACCATAAAGGTTGCCTTTGAAAGGTTCAATAGGAGACTGAAGGAAATTGAAGGCATCATAGACTCAAGGAATAAAGATAGTAATTTGAAAAATAGGCATGGTGTTGGAGTAGTACCTTACGAGCTAATGAAACCATTTTCAGAACCTGGACTCACTGCGAAAGGAATTCCTTACAGTGTATCCATTTAAGCAATAGTACTATAAATGGATTAGTGATTAAATTTTCTTCTTACTATTGCACTATTTGGTATGGTCTTGAATAGAAAACATTTTAACATTAATTAGTTTTCCTTTCCTACATTTTCGTGTGCAAGATTTGTACTACATTATATTAAAGTTTTCATAATAGCTTGAAATAAACATTTTATCTTCTTGAGAGTTGACTTTGAGTATAACTTAACCTCACACAACTACTTGTAATTTAAGGTTTTATTGGAAATTCAACAATGAGTATCGGATAGATATTAAAAAGTTGAGCACCATATAAATATAAAAATTCATAAACACATTACCTACGGGTTTTGAGTTGGAAGTGAGGTCAATCCCTTATATGCATTGGACTCATTTTTCATTGGTGTTGTATCTCGCTAATGAATTTTTCTTTCGATAGACCCGTCAAAATCTTTAATGGGAAAACAACATAATAACAAAATACTAAAATATGTACCAGAAATAATTTCCCCAAGCTTGCAATAATCTATGAGGAATAATAACAACAATAATTAAAACTATAATTATAAAAGGGAACACCAATATTTTTAATGTGGAAAATATATAATATGTGAATGTCACACGGTTAGAAACCCTTTAGCCAAGGAACAATCGACTTGAGCCATGGCCAAGCATATGTAAGAAAAGTGAGCTTCATGTGAGGTAGGTGGGCCTAAGCTCTTATTTTCTTAGGCCACTAGCACTACAAGAAATATCTAAATTACCAACGACCATAAATTGTCAGAAAAGGCCTAAATCCGTCGGTAATTATAACTTACAGATGGATTACCGACGAGAAAAAATTTGTCAGTAAATGCTTCGTAATATAAGCCATACATAAGCAGAATACCAATTAACAACATAATTAAAAAGATGTTTATAAGTACATGCCGGAAGTTTATTAACTACATCATAATTTAATAATCTTCATAGTTAGCGGAAGATTCTTCATTTAAATCTTCATCCTCCTGATTATTTTGTTGTTGAAGATGTGTTTGGGGTTGAGGGATGTCAGAAGCCTGTTGGTTTTGGTTTGTTTGTGGCTGTGGCTGTGGTTGTTGTTGTTGTGGCGGAAGACGAGCTTGAGCATCAGGAGGGAGATATTGCATCATTAAGGATTGAAAGGATCAAAACTCGGACCTCAATTGCTCATTTTCCTCCAGACTCTGTGAAAGTTATTGCCTAATATTAGTGAGGTCCTCAGTATTAGAAGAGGAGGACGCTGGTAGCTGGTTTAGGCTTTCATTTGAACCTGTATATTTTGGAACAAGTTGCCCAACCCCATAAGTCTTCCTTTCTTTTTTCCTTCAACCGTCTCAATCCAACACTTAGTCTTGGTATACTTGTCTTGTGTAGGATCAGCAGAGGACTGCTTTTGTGTTCCATCAGCACCACAAGATGAAACCTCAGGGGAAAGCCTAGTCTGAAATTCTTCCTGTAAGTAAAAAATGAACAATTATTATTATTTGGTGGTATATATAAGTTTAAGAGTAAATAACTTTAAACACTAAAAAAGGCTTACATGTGTCTTCCTAGACATCTCATCCATATACTGGGTGGTTCAAAATTTGGAATGAGAGGAAACTTTAAAAATGAAAGGGCAATTGTGAATAATAGAAACAGTTAATGTGTATACCATACGAAGGGCATGCCCGTGAGTGGTAATGGATCCACTTGTGTGTAAGGCACCACCACTCGTTTCAGAAGCCCTATTTTTTTTTTTGCTGCAATACATTTGCTACGAGAACTTGGAGAATTCCAATGTTCTAGCAGTCTGGTCCACACATCATTTGGAATCCATTATGGCCTTTCCCCAGCAATTCTAGCTTCTCTAAAAAGCTCAGATAGACTATGAGAAGCTCTTGTTTGAAATTTCTCTTAATATCATTCTCATGCATTGGTGCCCACTGAACTCTCCTCCACAACGAGACAATTAAAACAATTAAAACATTACAAAATAGTAGTTAACATCATAATTTAGATGTATAATAAGTTAGACCACATTACCTTGAAACGTTGCCAGAAATGATCCTTGTCTTTTTCAAGTATTGCTCCCCGGCCAAGGATGAAGAAATTTTTGCTTGATTGCCTTTGTGATAGCCTGTGAAGCTACTCTAGATGGAACAAACCTAAAAGTCATGGGAAATTGTTACAAAATGAAAGAACTTATATAATAAAAATAATTATGTGACTAAATTGAAATATTACCCTCGATCGACAAGTTCAATCATTGGGCGATCATGGTGATGGAGCTCCAAGGTGTGGTGGCTGGTTGAGACTCCATAGGCATGGAATTGGGAATGGAAACAAGTGTTTAAGGCTCTTGTAGCAATGAAATTTGGAGTAATGAAAGGAGACAAGACTAGAAACTAGACTAGTGGAAGGTGGCTAGAGGAAATGTTGGAAATCTCTAGCTTAGGTGCACTCAAAAAAATAGAATAGTGAAGTGATCTCAAAACAAGCATTCTATTAGAAATTTCAAGAGTAACTCTATGAAGTGCTCTAGGCACTAGTGTAGAACTCCCATTTTACCTCGCCTTATATGCCTCAGTTGGCCAATAACCAAAGCATATAATGGCACGGTGACATTTTTGCAATTAGAGCCAAGTTTTAGGCCTCGGTTCTCCAAATACCCGAAGCCAAAGAGGGGTATAGGCCCCGGTTCACTCAAAACCGGTGCCAAACAGTGGTATAGGCCTCGGTCCAGTAAGACCCGAAGCCAAAACGTGGCTGGACGTTAGTTGTTTGGCCTCGGTCCAAGGAGGCCCGGTGCCAAAAGGGGGTCTATGGCTTCGGTTCCCCTAACAACCGAAGCCATAGGGTTTATTTAAGGTTCGAATTTCGCGAACCCTTCTTCTTCCCCGCGCCTGCGCCTCTGCAACTCCCTCCCCTCTCTCTCTCTCCGTTGCACCCACTGCCACCACACCCTCCGGCCACCATCGACCACCTCCGGCCATTGCAACCACCACGTGAACGAGCCCCTTGTGCTGCACCTCCATTTCGCGTCTCTCTCTCTCGCTCTCTCTCTCGCACGCTCTCTCTCTCCACTGCACCCATTGCCACCACACCCTCCGACCACCTTCGACCACCTCTGGCCATTGCAACCACCATGCGAACGAGCCCTCTATGCTGCACCTCCATTTCGTGTCTCTCTCTCTCGTGCTCTCTCTCGTGCCTCTCTCGTCTCTCCCTTCCTCAGCTTCCTCCTCCGGCCACCAGCTTCCGCCTCCGGCCACTGTCGTGGCGTCGCCTCCGCTGGTGCACTTCCTTCTCGGTTTTTTCCGGTAATTGTAGTACCGCCATTCCTCCATGGTAAGTTTCTAACTCATTTTTGTTTCATTTTCCATTTTGTATGTATTATTTTTGAATTTCGATTATTGTAAGTATTGATTTTCATTGGAATTGAAATTGTTTGGATTGTTTGTATATACTATGAGTTAGTCTTCGTTTCCCGTTTGAGATTCAATACGAAAAGTATGTATTGTCCCCAAATTTTCATTTTGACGAAATTACTTATTTTATAATTAGATAAAAGGGGATACAATATTAATAATTTAAATGTATTGAATCTTGAATTGTCCAATTAGACAGTTTAAGAAGATAAATCACTTTTTATTAGTTTATTAGTGCATAAATATTTTAAAATACATATCTTAAAATTCATGAATATTTGTCAATTGTGTTTTGTATTGATCTTCAGGTGCATATTTGATTATGGTTTATAATCACTTTCATTTCGTGTATCCTGAAGGCCAATGCGAAATGCTGGCAAAATTTCGTGAAATTTAATATATGTATTTTAAAAGTAATATGTACCAATAAAATAAAGAAAGTGAATCTTCTTAAATGGGATAGGGTCACACCTTGATTACGACGTGAGCATTGATTCAAAGATTACTGAAATTGTTCACGCGATTTCAGTATAGATCCAGATTGGATTAATTTACCACGTATCAGCGCTGAGTATGAGAATGGAGTAAAAGAATTTATAAAATTTGTGCAACGTTATGAGGGGAGAAGTGATGATGAGGTAAAGTTCAGATGTCATTGTGTCAACTATTTGAATGGAAGAAAATTGAATGCAACTCAAGTTAGGGAACATCTTATTTGTGATGGTTTCCTTAAAAGTTATACAATATGGACATGGCACGGCGAATTAATACACATTCCAACTGTTTCTCGATCTGAATATCTTGCCAATTCCTCCATGAAAGAGCGACGAGAAGAGCGACGGGAAGAGCGATGTGAAGAGCGATGTGAAGAGCGAGTAGAAGAAGACAATATAGAGGACATGATACGGGATGTTGGCGCAGAAGCTTTTGCACAAGCGCATGTGTATGAGACGATGTCTGCTGATGCGGAAACTCCGTTGTATGTTGGTTCAACTAAGTTCACGCGATTATCAGCGGTTTTAAGACTTATGAATTTGAAAGCGACCAATGGTTGGACAGATAAAAGCTTCACAGAATTGCTCGTGCTCTTGAATGAAATTCTTCCTGAAGGAAATACTCTACCCACTCGAAACTATGACGCCAAGAAAATTCTTTGTCCGATGGGTATGGAGTATAAAAGGATACACGCATGTCCTAATGATTGCATATTATACAGAAAAGAATTTGAAGATTTGAAAAAATGTCCAAAGTGTGGGTCATCACGGTACAAGCAGAAAAGAAACAGTGAAGATAATGGTCAAATAGAGAAGGAAGGATCTGCTTTGAAAGTAGTTTGGTACCTTCCAATCGTGCCCAGACTTAAGCGTTTGTTTGCAAATCCTAAAGACGC
>Ga0214543_1000183_pt1 | contig 91916 bp, 55 predicted proteins | sample CNSS2metaG_FD_160094 | JGI IMG/M metagenome (GOLD analysis project Ga0214543, IMG submission 160094) | Root nodule microbial communities from cowpea collected in UCLA plant growth center, Los Angeles, California, USA - CNSS2 | ecosystem: Host-associated > Plants > Roots > Nodule | place: USA...
TCCGACATATTACTTTTTTTTTTCAGAAGAAAAATTACAGAGGGAAAAAAACAAAAAGAACGCCCCAAGCAAATGCGTATTAATCATTTAACTATATCAAACTTATTAGAAAGGTTATATTATAATAGTAATAATATTTTTTTTTTTAATTCATGCTATATTATACAGAAGCTGTCCTATTTCAGTATGCAATTATCAGTTTGTTAGAACTAATATACTTAATTAATAGTTACTAATTTTTGAAATGATAAATTTGTTGGCACTTTTTGTGCTGAATCTGTAAACAAATGTTACTGTTCATAATTTCTTCAAGGAAATAGTAAAAGAATAAAGAGCAGTTTTTTTTACATTAAATTTTGATATTTAATATTACGAATGTGTTTCTATTGTAGTTTTTTTTATAACGATTCGTATATTATTTGGTTAACCTTTTTGTTATAAATTTAATGGCTAAGAAAATTCTTCTATTTTTTTGTTGCTTAAAATGTTATTTAGTAATAATAAAACTGTTAATTATAATGCTTTATAAAAAATACATTCTAAATTATTATTAAATTAAAAAAATTGGAAATCAATAAGTGTACAATGGATATTAAAATAATATTTAGCTAATATCTTGCGCATTTAATTATTACTTACAAAGTTAATTGATGGTTTGAATATTAATTAAAAATAAATTTAAATAAAAATTTAATTCAATTAAATAAGAAATAAATAATTTAATTTGATGAACAAGTCTAAATGATGCTTGTGGTATAAGAAGAAAAGCAAGTAGCTAAATATGTTCTTTCACTGTAAAAGAGAAAAAATAGACTGAAATTTGTTATCGAAAGATATATTTTGATATCTATATATGTGTATAACACCATAAAAGCAGTATACACAATCAAATCTATTTCTTAAAATCATTATAAGTTAAGCTTTTTCTAGTTACACAAATTAGTTACTAGTTATTAAATTAATATGGTTTTAGTGTTTTTTTATGTATCTGAATTAAAAGAAATACATTATTACTCTAAGTGTTATGTGTTTTTAGTATAAATATAAATGACACAGAGAATGTAAATATATAACATTAAAGTGAAACTGATTTTTTTTAAAATCCGTTGAACTGATCTTTAAATCAAATAAATGAAAGGTTGAAAAAGTATATGAAAGGAAGGATTATCTTTCTCTGTCACAATTGACTCAACTTTTAAAATGAACTTCTTTGCTTACTGTTATAATGATAATTAAATATAAGCATTAAAAATTCAATAAGTAACGTCTATTATCTAGAAATTTGTATTCATGTTAGACCTTTGGTCACCCTCTCTCTTGAACACTGATTTAAACGATTTTTGAATTCTACCCAAAAACATCTTCTTTCACCTTATTTCAGAAACTACGTTTTTAATTTATGATCATTATCGATTACTAAGAGAAAGCATTGGTTGGTGGAGTTTCGTTGCCTCAAAATCAATAAAGATACAGTGATCATATATTTTTGTTTTGGGTTATCACTTACCATTTGATTTTAAGTTTTACCTTTTATTTTTATTTTTGTGGGCCAAACCATAATTACCATTAACCATTCTTTGAATCTTTGAAGGAGCTGAGAGGTTAGTTTGAGACGGGCCCATGGCCCATTTAGGGCCCACAGGCAACCCATATTTGCAGTTATCTTTGCCTCTCTTTGCCTCCTGCTCAATATGTTCTTAATTAAAATTAATTATAAATTTCAAAAGTATGAAATTACACGAGAAATAATTAATTATACAAACTTCCAAAATTTGAATCATTGGTATTAATTATCATGAGAAATACCATTTATTAATCGTTGAATTATAAGAAAATGTTCAATTCATTCATTATCAACTTCTGACATTACATGTGATGTGAGTTGCACCGTTCATTTAAACACAAGGAAGATCCAAAATAATGTGAGAACGAAGTAGGTATACTGAAATTGAAGAAAACCGGTTTCGGTAGAACCATAATTCAAATTTAAGATATTTAAAACACTGGTTTTTTCTTTTTCATTTACTCATCAAAATGACTTTTTTTTTTTCTTAACTCCTCCACTGTATTATATTTTCCCTCTTATACCACATGTGATCTTTTGAAAATTTATCAGCAAAAAGTATACTAATGAGACACATGAGCCTAATTTATATAGAAATTGAAACTATCTCGAATTCAATATCTTAATATATTGAGTTGACTAATTTTCTTTGTCATATGGTAATCAAATTTCTTATCTTTGCTTAATGTAAAACTTAAACATACATTTAAATTTCTAATACCTGAATAATTAGACTAGTTATCAAATTTAGGATATGAGATTGGTTAATACATATTATAATACATACAATTTTTTTATACTATTAGCAAAGCATTGTTAGCATGCATTTTTTTGTATGCAAATTGTGTTTCAAAATTGAAGGTTCCGCGTTCTCCATAACTTCTACAATTTATTCGTAGTTATTTCTATGTACTATGTAGAAAATTTAGCTACTTCGAACTCCTCAACAGAAAACTAACCCAACATTGTACGAACTGAAGACTACTCTCAATGAAAAGAGTTATTCACAATCACAATACTTTGAAATCTGTTCATGCAACACCATTAACATGCAATTGATTGAAAGCAAAAAAACCGTTGGGGCGATTTTGTGAACCAAATGGGTGCTTTAATAGAACTTAATTGCCTCTGAACAAAAGCCATGCAAAGTAGAAAAAATTGTGTTGTCTTCATCTGTCACAGAAAAAATTGATTAAAATTTGTTTATCCAAATGAAAGATAGGGTAATTTAGTCATTCGAAGGGGAATGAGTTAAGGAATTAAATCAAAAACGATTTTATGCTTTAAATATACGAAACAAGTCACTAGCAAATGGAGAGTTCTGGTGTTTCAATTACTAATAATGCTCAAACACAAAGGGTTCCTAAACCCTGTGTTAGTAGTACGCATCACAATGGAACACTTGTATCAGCCTTGTTCAAGAGGGAGGAATCTTTCTTGGTTCTTTTGGGTATATAGTTCCTTCTTTTCTTTTGCAATGTGAACTTCCTTTTTGTGGAAAACAAAAGCACAAGAGGATCTTTTTTTTCTTGTGCTTGAATTTCACCACGGAAAGGAACACTGATTTTGCTTCCAAATCTCTTGTTTTTATGTATGTGGTTTTCTGTTGAATATGGTTCAAAGAATAGTTCTAGGAAACTCGAAGCCATCTTTCTCTCAGCACCAAGATGGCAAAACCAGAAAAACTGATACGATGAAGAAAATGATGATGTCAAGGTCCTTTCAGCTTTCTGATTTTGAGCTTTCTCGTTCATCGTCTTTATCTCAACCGAGAAAGTCACCAAATTACATGAAGCCTACCAGCAGTTCGGAAGCAAAGAAAGAGCTTTTCTCTGTTAGTCATCGGCATAAACAATCTAGTTCAGATGGTAAGAGTCTACCACAAAAGGGTATGAGAAATTCAAAAGCTAGTTTCGTTTCTTGCAAAGAACATGCAAAATCTTTGTCTAGATCGTGTAGTTTGAATTCGGTGAGAACATTAACGAAGAGTCATAGCTTTAAGCCTTGCAAAGCTTGTTCAAAAAAATTCACATCAGAAGTTATGTTCGAAGACGTGAATGCACCAGAGAGGGCTACGTGTTCTTCAACTTTGAAAGAGTATAACTTCCCCGAGTTCCTCACGCTTCACCCCGGAGGAACTGAGTCTGAGGGAGTTTCGGTCATGAAGGTTTGCCCTTATACATACTGTTCTCTTAATGGCCATGGTCATGCTCCTTTGCCTCCATTGAAGAGCTTCGTGTCAGCAAGAAGGCATCTTTTGGAGACCCAGAAGAAGAACACGAAGCTGGAACTTGTGATCCCTCAAAGATGTGATATTGAGCAGATTTTCTTTAATGAAAAGCCTCAATGTGATGAAGCTGCTATAGGTAATCCAACAATCTCGCCCTTGGCACAAGAAATTGGTATGGATTTCCTTTTTGAAATCTATGCCAAGGAAAGGGAAGGAGCTGAAGAAGTGAGAAAATTCAACACCGTCAAAGAGATTGAAAAACCAGAAGATATCAATTTTGCAAAGGATGAGAATCGCATTGCAGCAGAAGAGGATGGTGTCAAGCAAGTTACTCAAGGTGTGACTCATGATCTCCTAAAGTCTCAGAAAGGGGATTTCAGAAACTACTTCACTGTTGCTGCAGCTGAAGTAGATAACAAATGGAGCTTTCATCTAGGAGAAGATGTTGAAGATGCAGAGGAAAATCATCCAACTAGCTTGTTTCATGAAGAAACCTGTACAGAAAGCTACTGCAATGTTGAGTTGGATGAGTACTATTCTCCATGCTGGGAGGAACAACATTTCCGTGAATTCATCTATGAAGACACTACTGATTCTTCTATCTTCTCAGTGGAGGAGATCAACTCAAAACTAGAATCGCTATCAGAGAGATCGCGTGATAAATCTGAAATGTTGTTAGATGACATCTTTAACAGCAATTATGCAGACATTAATGTTGAAGATGTCAGACTCCAAGAAGACAAAGAAGAGAGGACAATATGTTTTGAAGCACAACCTCATTGCACTGATTTTGTTCTTGAAGACACAACTGAAAGCATCGAGTTTCTCATTCAAGAAAAATATTATCCATCCAAAGATATAGATTCCGAGTATGAGGAATCTACTTTGAGCAAGGGAGTATTTCAGACTCTAACTAATGAACAGGATAACAACGGAGAAAATGAGAAACATGTGGATTACGAGGTTAGTTGTGTCTCAATGTTGCTTGATGAAGAGATTGTTGAAAATAGTGAATGCCACAGCAGTAGTGAAAGTTGCAAGATTGATGAGAGCTATGAAGATAAAGATGCAAGCCTAGAGAATGATGATGATGATGATGATGATGATGATGATGATGATGAATTTAACCGGGAGCACATAATTCACATGTCTAAAGTGCTTGAAGAAAGCACCACCATTATTATTCAGGAGCAAAAATTTTCAGAGGAAAATGAAGTTAAAAGTAGTAACTTGAAGAGCACAGGAGGTGAAGAGAAGCACGCAAACAAGAATTGGCAATGGGGAACTAAACGCAAGAGAGCTGTAGAAGAGGAAGAGGAAATGAGAAAGATAAACCCACGAAAGCCAAATTTTCTGCCATTAGTTTCTGAGCTAGAACCAGAGAAGGTTGATCTGAAGCACCAAATGATAAATGAAAGGAAAAATGCAGAGGACTGGATGCTTGATTTCGCACTGAGACGAGTTGTCACAAAACTTGCTCCAGCTGGGAAAAGGAAAGTGTCATTGCTGGTTGAAGCTTTTGAAGCAGTAATGTCAATGCCCAAAGGCGAAGCTCGTATAAGAAATGATTCACCCTTTGTTCATGCAAGACCTATTCAAGCTTGTAGCTGATTTATGCATGCTACAAAGGTAAACACTGAGAGTCTTCTCTCATTCCTTACATCAAGTGCTATCTTGCAGAAATCAAAGACACCAGAAAAAAGCCAATCTCCACGACCAGGAGAAATCTGAAAGTACCCATTTCAATGAGTAACTTTCTATGCATCTGCTTTCTGAAGCTTGGAGAAAATTCCACCGGCAGGGTTTTATGGCTTTTACATGAACACAGAAACAGAAGAAACGGACGTGGATCTGCTATATGAATTTGTTATGCTTACTTTGGTATTTGCTTTGTTTAAGTTGTGTTTGATGGACTATTACTTTCGTGTATAATAAATGCATTTTATTTCTATCCAAAAGCGTAGCTATCAGTATTTGTTTTCTATCATTTTGTTTTTTATTTTACTCATTTCATAATCGGGGAATATAGAAGTAGAACTAGTGAATAATTGTGTTCGGTTGATAATTCCAACCAACTGTTGAGGTTTATTTACCAATAGAAGAATCTATGGCGGGTGAAAAATGAAAAAAATATAATAATGCTTAGTCGCTGAGGTTTTGTAATTCAAATTGTGGTTGGAAGTTTGTATACGTGCACCTGAAAACTATTAACTGCAGTGAACTCGAATTTTTCTAAATACGGGAAACTTAAGTTAAACTGCTTTGTGACTATATATAAACGTAGTCATAATGAACTGCATGGAAATTGGTTTCATTAACTATGATTCAGAAAACCAAATACATTGCCATTTCAACTTTGTTGTTGGCTTCAACTGTGTTTTATTAAGCAAAAGTAGACACGAGTAACATTATTCATTTAATCAAGTTAGAGAACATCAAATGGCAACACCTACTACTAAGAAAAAGGTAAAACAGCAAATTTTTAATTAAAAATTTGGTTTTAACTTACCAAAAAACTAAAGCAAACTTTTAATAAAACTAAACAATTACACCAACTGATATGTTTTTACAATCATAAAGTCGGAAAATGTGTCCTACAATACAAGAAGCTCTTATCATTCTATGTTGAAGTATATTACATAAAATAGAGAGATCACCATTTATTTTGGTTCAGGTAAATGGATATCAATGGCCGGAGAATCACTAATCAGAGATTCAAGTTGTCCACGATAATTTCTCAGTTGAGAGCCATGGCAAGATTGTTCCGAGTGTTCACTATGTTCCAAAGCTTCTCCTGCTTTGATTTCTTCACCAAACAATCCAAGAGCATCTGGTGTTGACAAAGAATGCACGGATTCATACAGCCCTTGGAATTCGTTCCTCTTTTCTTGTGGTGGAATCAACCTCTCTTTTAATTCGTGTGGAAGATGAGAAAAAGCACTTCACAAGAAGCAAGTTACCAAAAGAATTTTTTAAAAAAATACAATTAGTGAAACAACCACAGTGCAAAAAATGAAATAAAGTGCATGATTTCCCTCTAAGAGTACCTGGTAACACCTCTTACGACACCCCAGCTGTAACCATCAAGAACCGATTGCTTAAAACCAATATTGAAGCCCTCTTGAGCAGAAGCTTCCTTCCCTGCTATAAGACCATCTCGATACCCAATCTGAAATATGATGGAGAATTGAAAATGCATAGTTAGATAATCACAATATAGAAGTGTAGAATTAGAAACAAAACTAAGGAAAACTAATTCCACAATGCTAAACAAACACCGTATGGAATTGGTCATGCCTCCTCTGCCACTCCCTGTCCAAATCCAACGAACTATCCAACTTGTCATCAGAATCATCCCAGAAACTCAAATCATCATCACCACCGCGATCTAAAACCGTAATGAAAAATTAAAAGCATTAACTAAAGCAAGAGACTGAAAATCAATACACATTCATTCCTAATCAATTCACTCAAACTACATCATACCGTTTAACTTATCTTTTTCATCAGCAACACTGGTGGATGTGAGTTCTAATTTGGACAGTTCTAAACTTTCAGCATAAAGTTCTTCAGCAAACCTACCCTCCATCTGCAGTGCACAAAAACTATAAGACAAATTACATTCTTAAATCAGAGAAAAAAACTAAACAGAAAATAAGAACAAATACTCAACGATAGGCGTCAACGTCGCCGCCGGGAAATGAAGGTCGAAGATAAACGACGAATAACGTTTTCGTCGTTCGCTCGCTGCTCTGTGAGAGAAGAACAATGCTGGATTTGAGGGAGGATATTTTTTATGGATTAGGAGTATTAAAAAAGGCCCAATTGGAGTTTGGACAAATTAAGCCCAGTAATTGTTATTGGGCCTTTGGGTGAAAGACAGCGGAGAGTAGTTGTGTGCCGCGTTGGGATTGGGTGTTACCTGTTAGAGCTTACCTGTCTCCTAAGCAATCGTAGGTTGGGTTGGTTATTCTTAGCATGACCGTTACGTTATAAAAACCAACTTCTAAACTCACACTTTCCACACTCAAATTATTCCAACATGAATCGGACTTTTATCTTCGCCGTTGTGTTCTCCGTCGTCGTTCTTGTGGCGGCTGCCTCGTCGGATGGCGGCGAGGACCCGCTGATCCGCCAGGTGGTGGGCGGCGTCAGGCTCGGAGCGGAAGAGCACTTTTTGGAGTTTAAGCGTAGGTTCGGAAAGGCGTACGCTACCAACGAGGAGCACGATTACAGGTTCACGGTGTTCAAGGCTAACTTGCGCCGTGCTCAGCGCCACCAGAGCCTGGACCCTTCCGCGGTTCACGGCGTGACGCAGTTCTCCGACCTTACGCCGTCGGAGTTCCGAAATAAGGTTTTGGGCCTGCGAGGTGTGAGGTTGCCCTCCGATGCGGAAAAGGCTCCCATTCTCCCCACTGATAATCTTCCGAGTGATTTTGATTGGAGAGATAACGGTGCAGTTACCCCTGTCAAGAATCAGGTGCCAATAGTACTAATCATGATGATATGATTTGTGAATGTTTGTTTTAGAATATTTGATTTTGATTGGTTGGTGAATTAGGGTTCATGCGGTTCGTGTTGGAGCTTCAGCGCTACTGGGGCTCTCGAAGGGGCTCACTTTCTGGCAACAGGGGAACTTGTGAGTCTTAGTGAGCAGCAGCTTGTTGATTGTGATCACGAGGTTTGTTTCCTTTCTTTCTTTCGCCCTTAATCTTCTTGCTAACGACTTTTAACTGGTTATTTGTTCGTGCAATTTTTTATCTAGTCTTCTTGCTTGATATGGTGTAACTTTTATCTTAGTTTAAGACCCTTCATGTCCTCCGTAGTTAGGAAACTAACTGTTCTGGAAAAATGATAAACTTTTAGGACATGAAGATGAAGCATGTATGTTTTTATTAAATATGTGTTCGAGTTTTATTTTCAATTGTTCGTTCTTTTGGGGTTTATTATTGATCAGGACATGTCACTATATTGTGATGAGTTTGAGAGGTGAAATTTGGTAATGGTTTGTTTAGTACGAGCGTCCTGAGATGGCTTTACCATTTAAGGTGCTTTTTTCTGAACTTAGTTCTTCTATGCTTATCGATGGAAAAATTTAGTCTACCTAAATTCTTTTGTGGACTGCCAATAAGAGAATATGATTTCGGAGGGTGATATTTTTAGAGGATAAAATACTCTTCTTTCATTCATAAATGCTCACACGTCAATGCAATAAGTGCAGTCAATCTTCTAATGTATATCCTCTACCTCAAAAGGTGTGGAATCTAAAATGGTCCATATCATTCATAATTTTAATGTTAAGATCTTTCCATAGCAATGTGCGTACCATGAGTATGCCTTGCCCTATGTTTGGAACCTTCAATTTTAGACATGGCTTTGAAATTTAATTAAATAATTTTATACATACTCTTCAAAATAGTAAATGAAGAAAAGTCTTAAATTAAGCACTGTTGTTATAAGTGAAATAATTCTATTGATTCAAACACATGGAGGGAGAAACATTATTAATTACCAATCAGTTCCTTCTTGTAAGTTAGATTCATTTCAATGTGCAGTGTGATCCGGATGAACCCGGTTCTTGCGACTCTGGGTGCAATGGTGGATTGATGAATAGTGCTTTTGAGTACATCCTAAAATCTGGTGGGGTGATGCGCGAGGAAGATTATCCTTATTCTGGTACTGATCGCGGTACCTGTAAATTTGACAAAGCAAAGATTGCAGCATCAGTGGCAAACTTCAGTGTGGTGTCACTTGATGAAGACCAGATAGCTGCAAATCTTGTGAAAAATGGTCCTCTTGCTGGTGAGAACTACTACTGGTGTTATGTTATTATAAACTACTATTACTATAATTACTAACGCTGATATGTTGTGACTTTGAATGGGCACAAACACAGTGGCGATCAATGCAGTATTCATGCAGACATATATGCATGGAGTATCATGCCCATACATATGCTCAAAAAGGCTGGATCATGGAGTATTACTGGTGGGATATGGTTCTGGTGCCTACGCACCCATTAGGATGAAGGAGAAGCCATATTGGATCATTAAAAACTCCTGGGGAGAGAATTGGGGAGAAAATGGATACTACAAGATTTGTAGGGGGCGAAATGTGTGTGGAGTAGACTCCATGGTTTCAACTGTGGCCGCAGTTCATACAACTACTCACTAAGACGACATAAACACACTGTTTGCTGTTCTCTTGATCTGCTGTAAAATACCAGTAATATATGATGACTTTTCTTCTCAACTATTTAGATTCAAACCTTAGACATATTAGTGCCAAAAACCCCATGCCAAAAAATGATGACTTGTATGTAATTCATTATTTAGTAATAGAAAAAATATATTGACATTTTCTATATAATAAACGCACTATTTTATAAATTTATGCTTTTTTTTATTAAATCTTATAAAATTAAAGTTATAAAAAAACATTTAAAATATTGACGAGAGCATACAAAGTGATTGTATTAAATTTTATGTATAATGCATAGATTGAACTACTGAAATTGCTAATTTTGAGCTTAGTCTTAATTGCTAATTTTTTTAATCAAGTTTACCATGAAGAATAATAGGTGAGTTTAGTTATGCTTACAATATTTCCGAGCGAATTCTTGCTGAACCAAAGATTTCTAACCTAATTTTATTTTCCTACTATATCCAACACCATAAAAAATTGATAAAAGTTTTATATCAAGATTAATTTAAAGATAAATAATTAAAAAGTATAATAAACAACATGAATCACAAAACTATGTAACCAACTTCTATAAATTAATTTCTTAGAAAGAAAATTGTATTTATATTAATAAATTATTACATAATTTTATTTAAAACATACTAAATTTTTTTTTTCTCAATGTGACTTTATATTTTACAAAATATAAAAATATTCATAAATTCATGAAAACTTGAAAACTTGAAAATATAAAATAATTCGAAAACATTTTTCCAATAGAAAAAGACAACTCTTATAAACGGTGCAGGAAACGGAGGGCTACGCCATCCTTATTTACATGGACCAAAACAAGTCTCAACTAAAAAAAGGCGTCAAGAATTACTCAACAAATTCATTTCATATACTAGTAAATCTTTTCCAATATTATGCATATTAAGACATCATATAAGACATTTTAAAATTAAAACACTTAAATACATGAATATTAAGTGTACGTTGCAAGTATAATTATTATTACACATGGCCACCCTGCCTAGCTCAAGCGAAGTTACTCCCCTAATTGGGAATATTTATTCCCTCAATGGATAAATAAACAAAAGCGCACGTTTGATGAAAACCTTCTCAAGGATTCCACCGCATACAATGCTGCAGATAGTAATCACTGACTACTTACATCAAATAAAAGAATCAATACAAGTCCAAAGCTACATAACTACTCCTTATTAATGCGATTTTAGAGCATATCATTCCTCATCATCCAGTAAGGAGAACGAGAAAGGGTGGAACTTGTAACCATCGCCTTCGTAAAACTTGTTTTGAAACTCCACCCAGTGAAGTCGCAACGCATGCAAGAAGGCACTCAGAGTTTCCATGACAAGTAACACTCCGACGGTAGCGAAGATGAAAACAATGAGACCCACTATCAGAATAATCACATTATTGTACCTGTAACATCATGCAAAGAAATTACCAGCCATTCACCGGACAAATTATTGCTAAATTTAACGGGTAAAGAACTGACCTATTCTAAAAAATAAACCATGAGCAACAAGAATCAGGCACATAGAGAAAGCATTCAGTATGCCTATTGCATAACATTTCCATTACTTTACTTTCAAAAGCATAAAATTCCAAAATCAAATTGTTGCATTTTGACGGTAAGTTACTAAGTTTCCACTAGTATAAGTCACGCTGAATAATTTCAATTGGTTTAGCGTTCACAACTCTTACCCTCCACAATCGACATCATGAGTCACAAAGAAAGAAAACGTAACAGATTTATAATTTTAACATACCCCCATGCCATCAGCAGAACCTTCTCGTAGAATACACTTGATAACTCTGAATGAGCAAGACTGGGTACAAAAAATGAACACATCAGTCAATGCATGACTGCAATTTAATATATGCATGAAACATATCTATAGTCAAACAGAGAAACAATTGTAATATACTGCATGATGTGAGGTTCCAAACTTGTTTCTCTGGTGGGACTCCAGCATCTATTAGAATACGATAATTGCGACTTATAGACATACCTAAGGGCCCATAGACGGAGGTAAGAAGCTGTATTAGAGACTGCTCCAAGCACAAATTCTATGGTATGTATAAGTTGATGTACAAAGACTTCACTGAACTCAAATTCCTCATGACCATGGGAATCGTGGTTTGACTCCACTTGCAAGCTCTCATCTGTACTTTCAAGTGGTGTATACGATTCAGCCCCGTGCCTCTGAAGTAGCATAAATATTACAAGTTAGAACTACAACAGATACAATAGTTCCATGTAAACGAGTTGGAAACTTAAGTACTAAAAAAAGTGAGCATACAGCATCATGTTGCTTCTTTAAAATAAAAGGTTTTGGCAACAGCATCCAGGGGACAGAGACAAAAGCCAGAAGCAAAAGCACAAGCTGGTAAAAAACAAAACAAAGAACGTAAGTACTATTAATATAGAAGTACATTCTTAAGATTTACAAAGATGACGAGCGAGTGTTGGAAGTTAACCAACCTGCAAATTCTTCTGACCAACAAAGAGTTGGTTCTCACCCAAATCATCAGTCGGGCTAAGGAACATGTAGATCAAAATATGGTACAAATCAGCTTGAGAACCAGTACACCACTTCACAATAATAAGAAGGGCTAGGTAGCCAAATAGACTGTTGAGAAATATCATCTGGGGAATGAACTGGAACCTGAGAGTGAAACATTGAAGTAAAAAAATACCAGATTAATATTAATTAGTGAGAAACTGTACTGATGGAATCAGTGAATTGATTGCAGAAGCAAAGAACTTCAAGAAACTACAAAGTAAGTGTTTTCTACCCCTCATCCCACTTGTATTCTCAAGAATAAGATTTCTCCATAAAAAATGTTGCTGATTAACTTACCACACATTCACTTTGTTTCTAAAGAATAGGGCATTGCAATAGCTCATAACAATTCCAAGGTTCATTTGAGCAACTCCAAGAAGAATTGACATTTTCATTTTCAATGAGTTCAGAAATGGTAGTTCACTTCGTGTTCCATGCCATACAGGATCAACTCCAAAAGGATAAGTGTCACGCACTTTTATCAAGCCCACAGTTGTAGCATCCCTGCATCAGAAACATCGTTTAAAAAAAAAGATGGTGACTTAATTTTTAAAAGCATAAAGCACAACATTACAATGTTACCGATCAAAAGGTTTAATTTACCTGCAAGAGAGGTCACGACAATCATAAGCAGAGGGGGCAAAGAGTGCAAATGGAACAGAAAAGAACTCATTATAGATAAAGCCAGTGTAGATTGAGAACAGCGCCATCAGCAAAATAACATAACGACCTCCAAAAGTCATCTCCGTGATGTCATCAAGCTTCTGTGTTTACACCAAGATTCCGTGTTAGAAGACTGATCGAAAACATGCAAATACTTAAAATATAAGAGGAAAAAAAAGACACACCAAGCACAAATTAATGGAAAATTTAGGAGTCATTTGATATGGGAAATTACTTTCTATTTTTACATTTTAATTATAAAAGCATCAATTTGTTTTCACGTGAAAGATTTGTATAGGAAACAGTGAAAACAATTTCATTTCTGCAGAAAACAGCAGAATTTATTTTCATTGTTTCCTCTACAAACATTTGAAAAGGGGAAATAAAGCATAAGTAAAGTGGTATTTTTGTAACAGAACATTTTCTCAGACTAAAGGGTCTCTTAATGTCAACCAGAAATGGATTTCACCAATTTTTCTTTAAAATGCTACCTATTATCTGGTTAATAGCAATAAATGAAATGATAATAAAAAAGCTAGTTAGCTTGTTGGGAAGGTCCTTTGCAACAATTCGAACAGAGCAAAAGCTGAATACCTAAATCCAACTTCATCATATAGGGAGAGGAGGACTACCTCAAGCTCAAAGTAGAATTTTCTTTTATAGTAAAATAATCAGTGACCTGAATTATTTAAAGTAGTCTTGGCACTCTCAAAAAAACCCATGCCCCAAAGAGTTCGCAGTAGGAAAGCAGTTACTGGAACACCTAAAACAATTTGCACAGATACCTAAAGCTATCGAATGCCAAAGGTCTTCATTGATACATAAGGACTCTAACCTAGTCAAACGTCAGCATTAGCCACCACTTATGAACCCCCAAACACTGTTAAAGTATTAATATGGCATGATGACAAGGTAAAATGGTTTTGGACTTATATCAAATATTAAGCCGAGTTACAATACCTCTAGTTCAATACTAAGGAGTATACTTAATTTTTTTTTTCTTTTTAACATTGGAAATATTCAAAAATGGCACCAATACTTTGACTACAACTATAATTACCGAAGGATCTAGTTTTTCCTTAGGGTATTGCCTCTTTATCATATCAAATATCCAAGTTTCACAGATTCTCAGGTAGGCAATGCATAGATTTTCTACTAAGGTGGAGAAACTACTTAATTTCTCCAATTAAAATATATAATCTAGCCTTTTATACTTTTCTTATAGGAAGACTTTTCAAGCTAAACTAAAGGGTTACCTGACTAGATAGTTTCTTCTCCCTGATTATGAAATATAGAGCTGCCAGTAGTAAACATATTCCATGCCCCCAATCGCCAAACATAACAGCAAAAAGAAATGGAAAGGTAACTACAGTATACACAGTCGGATTTGCCTCCTGATACTTAGCAACCCTGAAATATTAGTATAAAAGTTCAAAGTATAAGATTAATATCTTTCAAAAATAAAAGTAAAACATACAAAAGCAAGTTCTTGAATTGTTAAGAATATAACTGCAGCAGTCTCTCCTTCACCTTTAAAGTATAGTAATGGTCAATATTGTTCAAAAATTGAGGCACTTCAATGGGTTAAAATCATGTTTTAACCCTTTATACTCGAATTGTTTAAGATATGAAAATTAGAATTCACGTTCTAAATAATAAATACACACATTTCCATACAGGTTTCAAATCCTGTCATCGTCATATCCATATTGAAGTTTTCTGTACTTTCTAATCTAATTATTTGAGTTTGTTGCTGACATATTCAACTTAATTTAGTAGTTCATTGCAATAAATTGCTGGACAAATACATGGTGGAGCCAAGATATACCTTCAACTATGTCTAAACGTGATGTAAAATTGACAGTTATATTCAATAAATGAAATCAATATTTCAATGCAAACAAATTCATTTATAAATCAGATTTTTTAAGAGTGGACCATAAACCAATTATAGTGAACCATAAATTGGAGATGGTATACTTGTAATAATAAAAATAATACATACATACATACATACATACATACATATATATATATATATATATATATATATATATATATATATATATATTTCCGCAAAATAAGAATAACTTCAAGTGAGTCAACATTGGTAGAGCTAGTGTAAGGATCCACTTCTTAAAAGTGAACAACAAATATTTCATAGATGGGGAAAATGACTGATCTATATTGGTGACGCCCTGCAACTATAAACAGTATTATTTTGGTATATATAAACTCCTATGGCTTTTAGCACATTAAACTTAGTCCAAACTATTAGGAACACATGACCATGCACACAATATGAATGCTGCACATATTATCTATCAATAACCAAACTCCACTTTCGCACAAACAACTACAAATATAGGGATAAAAAGAAGGGGATTGGGGGCGGGGAGGTTGGGGTAGGTGAAGAAAACAGTATGGTGCTCACCCATATGAATCGATAATTCCTTGATAAGAAGAAGTAAATTTATTTGTGCGGAAATAGGTAGGCGGCAACTCCCTGGTATGCAGAACTTGGAAAATGGCATTGACTTGAGAATTAGAGTCCAATGCTGCCCGCTGTAATGCATCCTGGATCTGAAAATTCAAGGTAATAAGTCTCATAAAATCAATGTTACAAAAAACCACAAACTCTGGTTATGTAAAACGAAAACTCATTACAAAATAAAGGATCACAATAACAATAAATACCTGCTTATTTGCAAATACAGGACTCCACCCCTCAGCCACAAGACATTTTTTCGTCACATCAAGGCTCAGCATGTTCAGGGTATGATGAATAGATTTCTCCTTCCTCACCTTCATGAATGTATTGTCAAGAGAAATTAAACAGTAATGGCAACAGAAAAAAAAAAAAAAAAAAAAAAAAAAAAAAAAAAAAAAACTAAAAGTAAATTGAATACTTCAGAATTAAAATTTCTAACTAATCAAATCAAAAGCATGATAAAGTAGGGGATAGGCATATAAATTCAATTCATCACATGAATAATACAGAACAGCGTTAATTTTTATTTTTGACATACCAGAACATCCCATTGCTCAAATTGAGCCCCAATAGCATTTAGCAAGTTATCCCGGTGATGTAGTCCAGCATCTATAGTGGTCTTCAATTCCACAAGTCTTCCAGAAACCTGCAGGTGAATAATGCCAGAAAGTATAATGCATCGAGCAAACATATAAAGGATGAAGGATCTTCAAAATAAGACACAAAAATAAAACAACTTGGCTAGATAGATGCTGTTGACATAAATGGAAAGGAACGATTAGGCCATCTACTAGCAACTATAATGATTTATTTTATCGTTTATAAATTCTTTCTCCAGCAAGAATCATTTATCGACCACTGACGCAACTACGAAGGAATAATATCTAAGTTCATCAATTAATCACTGAGTGTGCTGATCAATCCGTATTTTCAAATAACATGGCTTGGGTACACATCAGAATCAGTAATAGTACATATAATCAGTACTGACAGTAAGCAAGTATAGTTATGGAGGACATATAGAGGAAATGTTTCTTAATTATCTTTTTGGCTATTGTACATGCATAATGGCTACGGGAAATAACTAATAAACACTTAGAAATCGAGTCCATCAACTCTTTGTGCACAATAAAGGTATTTTCAGGGAGGATGGTCAACTTCGTCTTCAAGTAACTTGAGCATGGGAAGATCACCTATTCCTTAGGTCAAGGTCAATCAATACTAGTACTACTACACCATATCTCACACACCCACAATTAAAATGTAAAGAGAGGCTTGTAATTACTTCACCTAGGAATTTACAATCCAATCGTTTCTGACAATCATTTCACATGTACTACATTAAACAGTGTGGCAGCCAAAAACTTGGGCTGCAACAGGGGAGGTACAGAAGATTTTCGTGGGGAAAATTAAGAACCAATACGAACCTCTGTGATCATTTGAGCTTGTTTTCCAAGTTCCTCAGCAAAAGGGTAACGATTAGCACCAAAGGCTTCACATATTTTGAGAATCTTGGCTTTTGCTCTTTCACCAGCATAGAAGATCACAAAAACATTTTTCTCAGTCTGCAGGTGAACATCCATAAGTCATCATAGGATAGAATATAAAACAACACACAATAGAATATAAAACAACACACAACACACAACACACAACACACACACACACACACACATATATGACAACAAGAGAAACTTATTTAAGCAAAAAATGAAGAATCTCATTTATTATAGGTTGACTAGCAACCATAGATTTATAGGAAACAGCAGAGACATGCATTACTTACAAGCATAATGCAAAGTAGAAGGTAGCCAGTCTTGTTATTAAAAAATAGAAGACTATAAAGCTTATCACTCAATAATCACTTCTATTTTTTAAATTTTCTTAGCCAATATTGAGTATTAACATAACAAAATATAAACCCAAGATACATTACAATTACAGAGGTTGTTCTTATATTCACATTTTAAATGAAAAGTCATAACAGAGGAATCTGTCAATACATCTCTGATGGCATGGCAAGCTGCGATATGCACATCAAAATATATCATTAACATGACCAATGGCCAACAAACCTAAGTAGTTAAACCAACAAACTACCTTTATCTAAAAGAGTTTATGTAACTATTGACAATAGCAACCATAACATTACAGACTCAAACATTGAGCCTATGATTGAGTCTATCATCTAGAAAGAAAGTCAAATAGCCTGCTGCATAATCCAACTCATTATTTTATTTCAAACATTCTTTGTAAAAAAATGGAGTGTGGGATTCACCTTTTCTCCAGAAACAGGGTCTGTGACAGGATCCTCAACAGTAGCCTGCCTTAAAAATACATTTCCTCTAGTAGCACGAAATAAAATTCTCTCAAATACCATGGACTTTTCCCTGGGAACAAGACCTGCTAAAAACCCCAACTTAACTTGCTTTGACGAATCACCTAACAATTCCTTCACAACACAATAAACAGCAAGAACCAATTCATTAAGAGGTTAGTATCAATAGTATAAAAGAAAATTACAAATGAGATGGTAAGAAGTCTACTTGGTCCTGTAATAAAGGTGTTTCTATAGATTCATCCCCCAGATGACGGGATTCATATTCTCTCTGCTGCTCTAATGCACGGCTTTGAGCTGAGCGGAAAAACTCACCAGCCTGGAAAAAGGCAATAACTATTTAGTGATTGGTCTGTAGTACAAGTTTTATACACTTGAATACATAAGATGGAGAAAACATAGTGTATTCCACTTACACTGTTGTATCTATTATTGATGTATATGTATACATTACAAAAAGAGGCAAGCTACTTACCTTAAAAGAGTAGTTAAGGATTGTTAGAGCAGTCAGTTAGGATAGGAAGATAGGGATGTCAATTAGATTAATAGGGAGAAATAGGGATGAAGGGATACACTGAGAGAAATAGTGTGTACAAAAGAGAAATCCCTTTGTGAGAGGGGAACCCATTTAGAATAGTTCTTTCTCCTATTCTGAGTTCAATAAAACTGATCATTCTATCAATTCTTCATTTCTCTTTCCTAAGCAGCATACAACAATTACTAATGCTTAATTTTTTTAATGCATCAATCAAACAAGGAAGTGGAATAATATAAGTCAAGAAGGCCCCCAATGCAAGCATATGAAAATAAATTGAGTTTGGCTAAGGAGTACAAAGGGAAGAAAATAAAAGTTCAGAAGTAATTCAATTGCCATATTTGATTTTAATAAAGTTCCATAAAAACAGTAAAAACTATATTTGAAGCATTTTTTAGTTATATGCTTTTTTGAAAACAAAAAAGAGATGACCCAATACACAATAGGCAAAAGTGAAACTTCCATATATTCTATTTCTAGTACAGATATATCAGAAATACCCATAGTAAGAAATGAACCAGGCCCAGATCCTATTAGGAGAATCTAACTATATTTCTGACCAATTTGGGATATCTTAACACACCATCAGAGCCCAAAACTGGACATGTGAAACATGAAGTTTGTAGGGATGAAGATCTGCAGGTGGTCCAACATTAAGACTGGATAGGCTCTAATACCATATTACAAGTTAAGTGGGTCAAGAACTTAACCCCAAAAGCTAGCTCTCGGGGGGAGGATTACCCTAGTCTTATAAGCAGTGTTTTGGTCATATTCCTAGCCGATGTGAGACATTCTAACACATATACTTTCTATTTCAACTTTTTCCAATATGATTAAAGGAAATTCATTAGTTACTCTTTCTTTAGCTATTTTCATAGCTACACACCATGAAAGGGCATAGTATTCCTTATAGGCACAGTACCTTCTGCAAAACAAGCTTATACTCCAGAAGTTCATTGTATGACCGTTGCAACTTCTCACCATTTGCGTTCATCTCAATTAACTCTGACTCAATATCTGTAAGTTTTACCTGTTACAAGACAGGCGAGATGTCAAATTATAAATTATAGAAGAAATAAAAAGGAAATGGAAACAAACTCTGTCCACAATCATGCTAATGTACCTCAAGGTCATCAATGTTCACATCAACTGGTGTTGTGGAATATTTTGGTGAAACACCTGCCTTCAACATTTGCTCCTTGAAGAAACGCAGTCTCCGAGCCATCTCTCCACATCTTTTAATCTTCACAACAACCGATATAAATCCCCCAACAAATTCAAAAACATAATATCAATACTTTTGTTGGTAAAACAATAAATTGACTGAAACAAGGAGAAGAAAATACAATGAGTTTGGATGACAACAAATCCCTTAAATGTAAGGGCAAAATCACAAAACCAAAGAGAAAAGAAAACACCAATGGAGAAAAGCTGCCCATTTCATCAGCAAACCTGTAGAAGAAAACTACTTAAAAAGACCCATATGATTTACACCAAATAGATACCAAACAGTCTTTACCCAAATCAATTGTTGTGTCAAAGAGGCCTCCTTGAAGATAAAAGTAATACTCCAACCACAATAATGAATCAATGTCTATAACAAATCTACACTGCAAAATTAAGTAATGTGCATGAAAAAATAACTCCAATGGAGAAGCTTAATCCACTATGAAAAAAAAAAACTCTACTCTCCCATTCTTTGCAACCTTAGCCATTCTTCCGCTATGGAAAATTTTGGCATTGTAATTAAAATGATATGATACAAGTTGAGGAGAGTAAAGACAAAATGTGTATCATTTTCAAATCATATCCCAAAAACAAAAGCTGACAAAGAGAAAGTCAGAACAGCAATACTGAGTTACAGACACGACCAGAAAAAAACAATTCATTGCAAGACATCTCCATAAAACTTTATAACAATAAGACCATTATGTCCAGGTAGCAGAAACAAAGAACTGGCTGACTAATAGCAGAAAACCGACGTACCTGAGTTGCATAGGTTCGCTGAAAAGGACTCTTATCTGCATTGAGCTGGAAACAACACAAACATTAAGCTTAGAAAGGTCTCTCAAAGCAGCACATCATGCTTCATATCATAAAAACAAGGAAACAACTTGCTTAATTAATTGCTAGGATAATCATCCCCAATCTGATCCAAACAGTCCTTTGTAACTTAATTAAAAACATGTATACAAACCAAAATTACGAAAAAACAAGAAAAACTGTATCACGCTGCGAGGTTACTATCAATAACATCGTCCTAGCTACTTCAGCATTCTAATATCAAGAAACCGTCATCAAACAGTACTTTCCCCATCCACTCACTCGCGATTCATGAATCACCGGGATTGAGTTCAAATAACTAATCAATTTCGAGAATAATCATCAAATTAAGTTTAATCATCACTCAGAAATAAGCCAATTAAGTACGACAGTAAACCTGCACTCCTCGGCGAACATAAAAAGAAAGAAATCGAAGTCTCTTTTCAGATCAATTAGCAGATAAATCACGCGACGAAAGAGCGAAACCGATTAGGAGAACACGGAAACCTAATTACGAGTTAGCGACGAAAAATTGAAAGACGAGGGAAGTGAGAAAGGGTTTATCGGAAAAGAAAAGAGTACTAACATCTTTGAACTGAAGAAGGCCAAGGTCGCCGAGGTAGGAGACAGTGCGGTGAGCGGATTCGATTGGGATGATGAGCTGAACCAGTTGCATCGGTTCCGAACGGAACAGATCCATGGGAGGACAACATCCTCTACGCGCTACCTCACCCATTCTCACTCTTTCTCTCTCTCTGCTGCGAAATCAAAGACAGATGATCGAGGCAATGATCGATCTCAGTCTCAACTACGGCTTCAGAGAGACTTTCTCCGTCTCTTTCCCACCCTCGTTCTCTCTCTATAATCCCTTATCGAATCACTACCTTCCAATCTCTTCACGATCCTTCCTTGCTCAATTTTTTTTTTTTTTTACTTTCACCTATTTTTTCTGGCACTAAATTTTTTTACATAATATCAGTTACGTTTTTTAAATTAATAATAATAAGTATTACTATTATTATTGAAGAAGAAACAAATAAATTATCGTTGTTTGATTAATTTGATACTGCTATTTATTTATATTGTACTTGTTATCGATTTTATCTTACTTTTTTATATATCTTGTGTGGACGTTTGAATCCATATATAAATATAGAGGTAAATTATATTTAGGAAAAATTTAAATATGATTCTAAAAGAAAAAAAAAAGTAAAAGGGGTGAAGAGAAATTATTATTTAATCATATTAAATTGTATGTAATAATTTTTTAACGTTCTCATATAGCTGAAAATTTAAAAAAAATAAATAAAACTAAGGTCATAACTTCTTAGTATGTATAAAAAACTAAAGTAAAAATATAAAAAAAAAAATTCTTAAATTTACACATGATTTTGATAACATGATGACATTCTACGTATTGTTTTATAAAGTCGTATCAAATATAATATAATATCAATGTTAGAATTTTATTGCATTATATAATATTTTATCTAATTTAAGATATTTATATATTTTGTAATGTTTTAAACTTATGTACTATAGTATAATTTATTCCATAACTAAATGTCTCTTTAAGCTTTTAAAATAAAATGTGACGTGCATTAACTCATGTGGACACAGGTGCCGCGCTGGTAATCTCGTTCAAAATTAATAATGTGTAAATACGGTATACTTCAATTTTATTATTCAGTTATTCAGGTTAAAATATTTACTTTTAGTTAATCATATAATTTTTATAAAGGATATATATGTTATATTTAGATTTTTTTTAACAAACGTGATACATTATGACACCAAGTTAGTGTTTACATAGTTATTAATTGACTAACAAAATAGAGACAATTATCTTTGTAATTAGTTAGATGGCTAAGCTAGGTTCAAGATTAATAGAGAAGGCTACTAGAGAATAGATGGTGCTTCTCTAATAAGTAACCTCGGAAGTAAACAAAATATTTCCTCACCGAAATAAAAGCATCGAGATCTCTAGTATTTAAACAAAATTTTATTTTTAGATGACAGTAAAAGGCACTATAATGTGAATATAATAGTAGATAATTCAGGACATGATAAGATTTTTCAGGTGTCACGGACAAAGAAACTATCCATGTCAAACACGTGTTATGATGAAACAGTGACCATTTGCAATCATTGGACATTGCATATATTGATTTGTTTCGTGTGCAGTATATGTAGTATACAATAATTTTGTTATAATATATAAACTGTTATGTATGCAATACTTTTTTTTATAATTGTTATTAGAAAATCATATATTTACATGATCATTTTTGAAGAAAGACAGACCATATGAGTTAAAAAATACATTAAAACAATTTTAATGCAAAATAAAAAATAGCCTTGTTTTGGTAATGATATTCTAGCTTCCGTTTTAACTAAAACTTCCAATTTTGAATTTCACTTTATCCTTTATCCACTATTCGCAAAAAAGGAATAAATTTTCAACTTTCATGAAATGACCTTTTTAGTGTTTCTACCTATTAACGAGTACAACAATATCTTACATCAAACAATATATATTAAAATGTGCAATAAAAATATTTACATCTTAAAATATCTGTTTATTAGAAAGTTTTCTTTATTAAACTCAACTGTCCTTAAACTCAACTGTCCTTTAAACCCCATTAGCTCAATAAATGAATATTTATTGCTCTTACCATTTTAATTACTTGATTCATTTATGTCGATATACTTTAAAAAACAATAGTCCTCAAATTTTTTAAATGTCCAGTTACACCTAACTTTAAAAATTAAAATTATCCCGTAAGTAGTTTATCATTCGTTTATTAATTAACATATAATTTGACATCAATATTCAACTTTTATTATTCGTAGCAAAACAACTTTCTAGTTTCTCAAAATTAAATCACTTGTTAACTTATTAAATAAATTAAAATATACTAAAAATTAGTCACAAAAATGCATTATCCAACTTTAAAAATTAACTAATTCAATTATCATATTATCAGAATGTAAAGGATAACAATGAACTACAGTTACTTATTTCTTTCAAATGACTAGACTATAATGAAATAATTAAAACTATAAGATGTTTATTTTTAAATAAACTAAAGTCTTACAATTATAACTGGAGCCAAAATTGCCTAATTACAAAAGAAAAACAAGAACACCAATCAACTCCTACTATTTTATATCAGAAATTAAACTCTTCTAAAGAAAATCCAAGTTAACAAATTGATTTTGTTAAGATGTCGATGTTCAACTATAATATGAGTTGTCTGATTAGCATCGTTAACTAGGGTAAAGGAAAAATAAATAAAAAGAAAACAATATAACTCTAAAGAGGCCTATAAAATGCACTGTATAAAACAATATAAAAAATATATGTACTAAACATGAAGCACAGATACATACTGTTAATAAGGCTTGTGGACACAATCTAAAACTAAAGGAGAAGTACCAGCAGACATGGCTAGGTTAAGATCTTTTTAAGCTGTCACCGTGCATGGTAACAAATCCTTCGGTAGCCAGGGTACCTATTGCATTTCTTAGCTGCATTAACAAAAATTAGTCAATTAGTTACCTTATCCTTTGAAATGAAATGGGACATGCGTAAAATAAGGTTAAAAATTTTCTTTCATAAAGGGGAAATGACAGACTTACATCATTGAGATGAACTTCGCTAACACCAGTCTCCTGTTTCTTCAATTCTTCCAATAACTACATGATCATTTTAATTGTATTAATTAAAAATCATTGGAAACTAAATAATCTATATAGTGGATATTTCATATAGAACAATTAACCATACATCTAATAACCGCATAGAAGGTCCCCCAATCTGCATCTTCTCCATGATTAAGTTGCGTGTTGCTTGTAGCAAACTTTCTCGTCTTATCCTCTCACTTGCCGACACTCCAGTAGTAATAAGATCCATATCAATGGTTCCTATAAAGGGAAAATACGATATGAAAATTAAACACATTTTCATTTAATTTTTTCCAGGTGAAATTTAAGAACTAGGCTTGACCGGAAACCTACCAGTAGAGTGATCCGTTGCAGACTGCTGCATTGCAACTTCCAAAAGCCTGAAAGCCTCCGTTACATCATTCTTTTCGACCTGTTTGCATAGGTTATTGAATAATTATGGTACTATTCCATATAAGTACATCATGTCGCGATTCAGTGTTACTAACCCATTCTGAAAAGCGAATCCGAGCCAATGCTTCACTTAGACGAATCAGACTCTCGATCTGCCTCGGCGTTGCTGTTATCACCTGTTTAAATAGATTGGTAAGATTGAGCAAACATGTCAGAGATACATTATAAAATAAAAACGCAAACCTTCACAATTCCAACATGGCAAATTAATTTATTCATATTACAGATTCAATACCAAAATACACTATCATGCACGTCATTCTTCGCTGAGAAATTTACTCTAGTAGAGTTACATCAGAATTGCTGTACTTGTTGCCTATATATTGATTGGTTACAGCTATATTTTAAAGAACAAATTTAGCTCCATGCAACAAGTAAATACTATAACAAAGAGTGAAGTGATTTTTGAATTGAAAAGCATTACCTTTTTGCTACTCCCAGGAAAATTTCCTCTTTTTCTTATTTCCACGTAACCTCTAGTCAATTCTTCAGCAGCTTCATCTGAAAGCTGAGGGTGTATGTGCTTTCGGGCATAGCTAACATAATCTGTTAACGTAGAAAGATCCAACACATCCTGCTCTATATTCTGTATAACACAGACAAAGAACAATGTAGGTCATAACGCTTAAATTTGAATCTTAACCTTGAATAAAATAATTGCAAGGTTTCTAGACCTCGGGATTGTCAAAGTGTAGGGATACAATATGTTTGGCAAGGCGCCTGTCAGTCTGCTCATCAGCCTTGTCAAGGATCAAGTAGATTAAATCAAACCTGCATGATAGTTCAGTGACACTTTATTTTAACCCCTACTTCTCACACCATATTTTGTTGAAGAGAAATAATTCATTTAATATAGTATGTTTAGTATTTCTTTTAATAAACAAATGAATAAAAAATATTACAGGCTCCCACTGTACAACATAAATAATATATTTAGTATGCCTAGATGGGAGCTCGCATAAATGTGCTGCCAGACCCATAATCTAATAATCTAGTTATCACAGCTTATGGGCAATGCCTACCTGGACAGAAGTGTGGGTGGAAGGTGTATGTTGTCGATGACAGACAAGCGAGGATTATATCTTGAACCACTTGGATTTGCACAAGCCAACACGGATGTCCTAGCATTGAGGGAAGCAATTATACCTGCCTTTGCTATTGAAACGGTTTGTTGTTCCATCACCTGGATTAAACAGAGACAAGTGCATTAGTCACTAAATAGTACAGCTGAGACACCTCTCCTCAGTAAAATTTGCAGCATAATTTTCAACAAAGACAAATTTTGAAGGATAAATATGTGACTGCAGAATACTGCATTGGCTAAAATAGGCAGATGAAGAAGGTAATCAACCTCATGTAACATGCTCCTTGCATTTTCAGACATTTTGTCAAATTCGTCAATACAACAGATACCTCGGTCACTCAAAACAAGGGCACCACTCTCAAGAACCTGAACCATAAGCAGAAAAATTAGGTTCCACAGTGTTAAACGTGTAAAAGGCAGTAAAAAAATCCCATTCATGGTCCATACAGTTTCTCCTGTTTCAGGGTCCTTGGCTACATATGCTGTCAATCCAACTGCAGAGCTTCCCCTTCCACTGGTGTAAATGCCACGTGGAGATAATTTGTGTATGTATTGGAGTAGTTGGGACTTGCTAGTCCCAGGATCACCAACAAGGAGAATATTTATATCACCACGGAAGCTGGCACCAGAAGCCAATTTCAATGCATTGCCACCAAAAAGCTGCAGCCAACAATATATTAGCACCCTCAGAAAATTGGTAAGTAATCAATGAATGCATAACTAAAAGATGCCTAACCTGACAAAGAAGACCTTTCTTCACATCATCTAGCTCCCAGATGTTTGGAGCCAATGACTTTGTCAGTATTTCATACACATCTGGCCGTTTAGAGATCTCCTTCAATCGAGCCACCTGCAACTCAGACAAGCATACAATTAGCAAGTGATAAAGCCATCACTGGATTTCATAGTAAATATAAACAAGCTGTACTTTTTCTTCTTCAAAGATAACTTCCTCTTCATTTCTGCCAGAGCCACTATCAATATCCATAGAGTCCTCTACCTGCATCCTGGACTTATCTGTCTTCTTTATGTGAAGACAATCAATATATGTCTACAACATCAAGAGGACAAATTAAAGCATCAGTGACACAGTATAATCAGTGTAAAAGTGTTAAGAATATTTAGCACATACCTTGAACAATGACTTAACAGTCCTCTGAGTTGGCCCAACCCTAACACTCATAGCCCTATAGATACCAGTCACCTGATAAACCAAAACACTTGATGGCATGATTAGACAATCTTATGGACATATAGCTATCACAAGCACATTAGTACATCACTAAGGTCTCACCTCAACTCTGTCACCTGGCTTTCCAGTATCCACCAGCTTATCGTGTAGCAGCAAGCTAACTGTGTGAGGTGTTCCTCCTTCAGGTATCTGATCAGGTGTCTCCTGGAGCCTCACAATTTGCTTATCAGCAAACCTGGTTGTAGAAGAAAAAATACACAGTTTTACGGTTAGTTACCAGAACTGAAATCTAAGCTCATAATTATAATAAAAAATAAACATTTGTTAGAGAGGGTCCGACTGCGACAGTTCCCCTCTAATCCCATCACCAAATTCTACCCAGTACCGATTCCACTTCAATTAAATTACTTTTTAATGCACAGCAAACCTCTTGAAAAGAAAGTATGGTTCTTAACCTTTAGATTCAACACAGTTAACCTTTGTCACAAATTACCTGATTATAGGCTGATACTTGAAAGACAGTAGACTACAAAGAAAGTTAAATTACATTTAAATTGAAAGCAGGCTGATTATGTTTATTAACATAGAAAATTTGATCATCTTTACAACAATAATAAACCAGAATTCTAACCAAGGCATAATACGGATTATTAATTAGTTTGCTAGTTTTAAGAGGTGTTTAGACAGTAGGTGAGTTTACAGGAGAATAACAACCGATTCAGAAGCTTAAGTTTTCCAGAAAGTTGTTCACGTATCTTTTACTTTGCCAGAAAAACATTAGTTATCCCAGATTGCGCAAAAAGCAAATAAAGGAACAGAATCAATGAAGTAGAAAAACAAATAAAGGATGTCTTGTTCGGAATTTTGCTCCATAAAAATCATAACACATCATAGTAGGTAAAACAAAAGACCTCCATACCAAATTGTTACATGAAAAGGCCATATTATCCCTTTGAAGTTGTTAATTAACAAGTTTTCCTTTATGAAGGAAACATTCTCCATTTCAAATTGTTAGGTTACAAGATTTTCCTTATAAAAGGAAAGATTTGCATTACCTGCATCGGTTGTGAACAAGCGTCATGGAGTTCCTGGACTGACATTCTTCCCTCAGACATCTAGTGGGCTCCGTTATTCGTCCTACAAATCGCAATAGTCAGCAAAACATTACTGAGGTAAAGTGACAGTAAGTGGTCACTCACTGAAGGAATAAGCAGAAACATCCCATTAAAATTACCTCTCTCCACAGGAATTGGGTCACAGCAAAATCCACACACAAGACACCTAAATATGGCTTCCCTAATTTCAGGTATAATTGAACTACACCTTATAATCATTCCTTTCAATGACACCATCCTCTCAATATCTACAAAAAAGTGCCATGGTATAGTTATATCAGCCCAGTTGCCAACAATAAGACAAATAATTTCGAATTATGAAATGAAAGTTCACCAGAAGGGTTCAAGTTTCTCATTGAGGTTGAGGTTTTGAGATTGAAAATCCGAGTTTGAATGTGCTTCTCAAACATGGGCTTCAATCGGCTAACCATATTCATCAAAACCAAGTCAAAGATAGCAAGCACCTCAAGAGGGTATCTAACCATCTTGGTGTACAAATCAGGGTCATGATCAAACACGTCGCGCGCATTAACGTCAAGAGAATCTCCTTCAACTTCAATAACCTGTCTGATCAATTTCTCATACTTCCCTTCGGTGTGCAAGTGCAACCCGTCATCATCACCCTGCGACGAAGACGCTTCCCTAAAGTCCCTCAAAAACCTGTGAATCGCATCGTTCACGTCTTCCACGCTTATGCTAGTGCCCCACACGAAGGTGGGCCTGGCGTCGTCCATGTCGTAGCCATCGCCGCCGTCAGACGAGGCACCCGCGTCATCTGTTGTGGAGGTAGGTGTGGGGGGAATACGCCCACCTCCGCCGACGCCATGGCGGGAGCGCGGCGCGGTTGGGGTGGCTTCGGAGGAGGCGAATCGAGAGCGACGCTCCGACGGGGTGGCAAATGCGGAGGGAGTAGAGGAGCGGCGGCGGCGCCTACTTCCCGGCGACGAGAAGGTGTTGCCGATGGGGCTGGAAAGGGAGTCATCGGGGGAAGAAGGACCTATCAGAAAAGAGGTTTCAATAAATTAACAAATCAGAAAATTCGGAAAATGAAAACCGCAAGAAGAGACAGAGAGAGGATCTGTACGAACCGTTGTTGAAATTCGGAGAAGAATCGGAAGCCATTGATTTGGTTTACTCAGAGAAAATCAGATACAGAAGAAAGAGTGAGTGATACAGAAAGCGCGGTAAGTGGTGAGCAGGGGTCAATAACGGGAAGACATGGCGGGGAAATGATTTATGGATTCCCGCCAAAACTTGTGGGCTTGAATCCGGGCCTTGGGGTTTCGTGTAGGCTATTGCTACCTGCACCCCCACAATTACATCCCATCTTAAGATAATGTTTATTTTAATGGTTGGAGTATTAGAGAATAATTTTTTTATAAATATAAATGTGTGTATATATATATAATAAATCTTATATAAGATGATATTGTACTTATAATATTATTATGCATTTTAAAAAAATGTAATTTTGAATTATGTTTTTGTTGTTTCGCTGGTTTCAAGTTTGAATTTATAGTATGAGAAATGGATCTTGGTATCATTACAAGCCCATTTAATCCATACCTTGACCAATTAGTAATTCGCATCAAATGGATCAATGTTAAAATACATACAGCAGCAAAAAGTTGTCAAAAACTCTCTAAAACTAAAGCACGCGAAAGAAATCGCAACCTAAAATAAAAAGGGCATATTTTTTCTGCACTAAATAAAAATAGAATGGAGCAAAATTTAAAAAATTGATCCATTTGAAATAAAAATAAAAAAACTCGGGTAAAATATAAAAAAAAATTGAAAATAATATAGTAAAATTCATATATTTTTCTCTCGACCAAAAAGTTAAGTGTCGCTTGATAACAGAAGCATGTCAATCACAAATTGCGTTGAAAGACTAAGAAGAAACTTCCACGAATGACTCAATCTCAACTTCCAAAAGCTTGAACGAATCAACCAGGTTTGAATGAAAACCATTTCTTGGCTCGTCTAATTCAACAAAAATTACGAAAGGATTGAATTGACTAATGTTCACTTTCCAATTTCGCCCTTCCCAATAGAAACAGATTTTTCAGCACAAAACCAACCAATTCAAAATCAAAATCAAAACTCCCAACTCCATCTTCACTGTGAAAAAAAAAAAAAAACCTTATCCTTAAACAACCACAAGAACGTAGTCCCAAGACAAACGGATTTCGAATAAACTTCCTTAGCCTTTGACGCATCCCAATGTTCTGTGTTACACTATTCAAAACAGAACCAAAGAGATCATTACCCACCAAAAACATGAAATCAACACAACATATACAAAAGCATAAGAATTTTTTTTCATTTTCCATTGGTAAATACATAGAGAATCAGTGCGAGGTATGCACAAAAGAGAGAGAGAGACATCAATCATTACATGTCCTACAAATACAAATGATAATCAGGGATTCTAAAAGTCAAATTAAGCAACTAACGGCCCCCAAATCAATAATCCATAACCCTAATTAGGAGTCAGTAACGTGCTTAAGGCCCAAACCGTGCTTGCCACGGACACACCCAGGCCTCACAAACAGATAAGGGGATTTTTTGGAGCTGTGCATTTTCGAAAATGCCCTTTTCCCCAATTTCCTCATCCTCTGTCTCCCGAACTTGTTGCTCACCGTCCACGGAACAAGTTCATCATCCAAACCATACTCATCATCATCATCATTCTCATCCTCATCATCATCATCACCATCATCAACATCACGATGGGGAAAGTGACGTTGGTGATAATCGTAGTGCCGAACATCTAAACCCGATTCTACTTGCGATTCGCCATCAATAACGTGATCGTGTAAACTCTCACGAAGAAGAATATGGCGAATTTCTTCAATTGGAGCACGGTTGGGACACGAATCGGAAGAATCGGAAGAATCGAACTCGTCGAATTCCTCCTCGGCGTCGACGACATCGACGAGCTCCCACTGCAAGAGAGAATCGTCGTTGACCTTCAAAAACTGAACCTCTTCGAGAAGAAGAAAGTGCATATCTGAGGATTGGTTTTCCATTGTTACACCCTAATTGATTCTTTCTCCTCCTTCTTGGTTTTCTTCTCCTTCTGTTTTTTTCTCTCTTCTTAGTTGCGTTGGTGTGTGGTGTGAGTAAATATAATAATGAATAAAGTATTTATAAAATACGTTGCTTGCTATGCACGGATACGTGTCGTTAAGGGACAACGTTACAATAGCTTTTATTACGTGCTTAAGCCAATACTGATCGAACACGTGTGACTCCGTACCTGTGAGTGCTTGCGAGTTACGTCTTCTTACCCACTTTTTGTTTTTCTCAAAAATAAATAAATGACTGATATTTTGTGGTGCGGTAAAATTTATTATTTATTTTTTGGTGGTAAATGTTGTAAATTAATAGAAATATTAAATGAGATTAAGTTATAATTAATATAATATAATTTATTTATTTCAATTTTAAAATAACTTATATAAACGAGAAATTTTCCAAACTCAAATTTTATAAATAAGACAGTACTTCATTAATATTCCAGGCGAGCTTACCGAAAGATGTCAATTTTAATAAATTGAAATGAATTTAGCAATTATATATTACTGATATAAGCAATTTTATCCTATAAATATGACTTTTAAGACATTAATTTAAAATCAATTTATCATATATATATATATATATATATATAATAAAATTAAGTTTCAACAGATTATTTACAGATAAAATACTCCAATTATAATGAAAGTATGGTACTGATACTTTTATTATAGCAAAAGTTTGGTACTAATACTTTTATGTTAAGTTGAATTTGCGTATATACTCTCGCATCTAATTAAATTTAAGTCTTGTATCTTATGTTTTATACACATTAACCTTTAATTAAGATTAAGTTTAAAAAGAAAACATTTAGACATCTCACGTTGGAAAAATTGGCGGCGAGGAATTTTGTCGGTGATTCAAGGGCGGTTGGCGAGCACGTTTTATGCAATATATGTATATGCATAAAATGTTATAAAGATGTTAAAATATTTTTAATTATATTAATATAGTAACAAAATATTAATCAACATATTTAAATTGAAAATTAAATACTTTTTAAATCCAACAATACCATGTTATTAATTTTATGTGTTACAGATAAACTTTCATTAATTTACAATAAACATTCCTATTCATGCATATTAATCATAAATTGTTAAAAAATATCGCATTAATTATAATATTTTTTACTCTCTAAAACAATAATTAAGGTCTGTTTACAAAATATGCATTTTCAAATTGTTTTAGGACAACCATAATTCATTGAACTAATATTACTTTTTCAATATTTACATGTAAACTTCAGCATAAAAAAAAACTGTTAGAATATCACAATCTCAAAAGGTAGAGACTGACAAAATAACGGAAAACGACACCGTGGTTGTTACTATATCTTAAATTTTGTTCATTTGCGATATTTAAATTTAGCTTTCTACATTTATATAAATTAGTAAACAATATTTAATTCTGAAATTACTTTTAAATGAGTAAATACGAAAATTGTAGTGAAGTTTTGTCAAGAAAGTTATTTATCGTATTTGAAATACTACTAATAGATGATGAAAAATATCATTCAAAAGAATCGAAAATGATGTTCAATTTTTTTTTACCTGCAACTATAATTATCTCAGTAATACACACTTTAAAACAGAAATAAAATATATATCTAACAAAATAAAAATATGATTAATTTCATATTCAAAAAACCAATAATAAATGTTTATTAAAAGTAAGAAAATTAGTAATAATAATTAAATAATATTATCTGATTCCAAATTATAAATAACCATCTCAAATATTTCGAATATACCTTAAATTGCTATGATGGTTTTTTGTTTGTAAGTGAAGTCCTTGTGTTTTGTAATAGTTTTAAGGGAAGTGGTTGTTGAATTAGGTTTTCAAATAGAGTTGAAGGAAGAAGATGAGGGTATGGTTTAAAATGGTGGTTGAGTGGTTCAAAAATGGAGTTACGTGTTGTGCTCGCCACTCACCCATGCCTCTTATCGTCATGTAAAAAAATGGTGTGGAATAACGTACGAAATGAATTGTTGAAAAAAATAAAAATTTAAATGCGCGTTTAGAGATAAAAAAAAAACAATAATTTTTTTAAGGAGTGTGAATGTCTTGTCATAACATAATTATAATAATAATATATTATTATTATGATTATTATTATTATGACACGTAGTATGTGAGTCTGGGTGAGATACGTGATATTAATCACGTTTGGTACAAGAGTTTATTTGTTTGTTTATTTAATTTTATACTGTAAATAATAAAAATGATGTAATTTAACTTTTATTGTAAATAATAATTTTATTATAAACGATCTTTCTAATTTAGCTTCATAAGAAGGAAAATAAAGGAAATAAATGGTTTCCACCTATTTCTTAATTATTACTGGAGAAGGTAAATATAGAAGGAAAGCTCGTGATTCCAAATGAAAATATGTAAATTTTAGTAATAAGATTTATTTAATTTTGAAATTTATAATAATTTTATACACTTTCAGTGAATTTTATATGTTATTTTGCTTTATTTTATTTATTTGCTTTCATGATATGTAAAAGACGTGAAATGGTGTAACTAATAGAAACATGATATTGTAAAATTATGTAAAATAATGATTGACTTTTATTATTCTTGGATCTTCATGGTTTTCAAGGACTTTCACATTTTCTCACCTATAATGATTATTTTTATCACTATTTGTCATGTTCGTAAATGACTTCTGCATCAAAATTTGTCTCTATCGGTACCATTGATAGAACCAATTTTATATCCAACACACAAATGAGACTAATAAAATTCACTCGTTAGTTTACATTAATTATAATATTTTGTTTATATCAATGACATAATTCACGGAAACAAACAAGAAAGACCTGGGACAAATAACAACCACTTAATTTAGTTATTTGAAGAATTAAAAGACATACTTAATTGAAAAAATATAAAATTATTGAGTACTTAATATTTTATTTATCTAGCAATCTTTTTCAAATATTTTACTTTGCTATTTTTTTTTTTAAGTAGAAAGAATTTTTAAAAAGTTTACTTTCGTAAATAAACATGTTATGTGCAATACATGGTAAAAAAATGGTTGCATCTATTAAATCAATATATTTTATTCCGTTTTATATTATGGGATATTCAGATTTTTTCATTCACCCACTCATTTTTTACCTTTTCTTATACAACAAGAAAACGAAGTTAACAGTGTGTTGTGTTGTGACGGCTCAACCCTCAAACTATTTATTCTTTTCTTTGAGGAAATATTCAATAATAATACGTTAGGTCAAACTTTTTTTCAATCTAGAAATTCATTTTGCTTGGAAAATTAATTTAAAACACAAAGCAGTAAAGGAATGATTAATAAGGAATCTAAATTAATAATCAATATTTGTTCTCTTCCATTTCGACTGACTAAATTATTATGTTTTGTTTATAAATAATTTATTGTCTCAAAAGCGTTTGAATGTAATATTGAATTTAAAACCATTTTCTTATGTTAACACGATATTTTGGTCGAAACAATCGACACACAAAGATCAAAAATATTAAAATCTCACCATTCTTCAAAAGTATCGTTGAATAAGGATGAATAAAAAATGGGAAAGTGATGAAAAAAAGTGAAATCGAACGAAATTAAGAGAAGACAGAAGTAAAACCACGGTCCAATAAAACCCAAATGCAGACTTACTTGTATCTTCTATGCTATTTTCCAATTAAAAGACTTTCGTAACAATAGTTTATATATTAAAGTCGTTAGCATACTATTTTGTTTATTCAACTAATTAATTTGAATTATACAATTAATAGATCGATCATATCACTTTTGAACAAAACCCGTTATTTTTATTAAAATAGATAGGATTAACAGTTGATTGAGGCAATTTCGAGTTTTCAAGACATGTAAACGTTTAATAGGATTTATCACATCATAACAAACGTTTTGATACAGAAGTTATAATGTAATAGAATAGTATATTTTATAATGTGATTCAGGTCTCTTTATTGCTCCAAGCACCAACCTAAACAGGAGGAGGAGTACCCATATATCGTGGACAATTGGGCAGTTAAAAAATGCAGAAAAATGGAAACATGGTCTATACAGCAAAACAAGTCGTTATTTTAAAAAGTAATCATGAATTACGGTATAAGTGCGTTTATTAAAGCCTCAAAATGTTACTTTTTTCCAACTCAAACTAACAAAATTAATTCAACATAATACATGAAAACTTCACATGCACGAAAGATTAATAATAGAATTTGTCCCCTTTCTTCTTGTACTTAGACGAGGGGGAAAAATCATAAAGGGAAACCATGGAAAAAAGGAAAGACAGAAATTCACTCAAACAGTAACTTTTGACTACTTCTAGTTTCTACAGAAAAATATATTAATTGATCAATAGGACTCTTATCTGCTGTTGAAAACTGACCTGAAACAAAAATTCATTAACCGCTCCTGATGCAGTGCAATCAACGAATCTGGGAAGGAGAGCAGAGCAATCCAGAAGCGTCCGCCCCTACCACCGAAAGCTCACACACAGCACATAGTATTCCCTCCTGGCTTGGCACAAACCGGGAAGTACAATAGGGGCAAGAGACATCCTTTTGTCCACGATAAATGGGCACATAGGTTGCCCCACAAATTACAAATGGGTTCCGAAAATCATAGTTCAATTGTAAGGCATCAGTCATATTTCTTTCTGCAGCTGCCAGCACTTGCCTTGCGGTCTTTGCTTGGTTTTCAACAGTAGGATTGGTCTCAAGTAACCTCCTGGCAAAGTTAGCTGCTGTGGAAAGGTTCTTTGCCTTGTAGCAGACAGTCATGGCATTCAGCAAAGCTAGCCTCAAGTGAGGCACTTGAAGATTGCAGTGGGTGAAATAAGCGGCAAGCTCTTGCTGGCGTGCAGGACTGTCCTTAATTTCCCTTCTTTTTAGCTCCATCCGCAGCCCCAAAACATACTCTTTCACTATGACAATCAATTCTTTCACATCATCAACCTCCCTCCTTGACTCAACAACAATCAAAGGAATGGTGTGAAGAATATTGACAAAGGTGCGAAGAGCATCGGTAAATTTCCCACCAGTTGTTGACTTGTAACCAGCTTTGAGTTTTTCATCTAATTGAGACAGTTTGAAAGGAAGTGCCGGTGGGCCTCTCACATTTGGACTGGATGACTCAGTCCAACCTCTTTCAACAGCAATTGGTACAACCGGTGCGGATGAAAAGGCACGCAGATAGGAATGGCTGCCTGTATGCAGATCTAGGAACATAGATTTCAAGGGGACAAAGTTCCTTATCCCGAGTTGCCTGTTCAGTAATCTCATCGCAGTATCAAAATTGCCAGCAGCTACATGATCAGCTGCAAGAGATGATCTCTGAATCCATATCTGGCTAACGGCCATCCCAGGTGTTGGGGCCACAAAAGCTGAAGATCGTGAACTGACAGAAACTTTTGGTGTTTCAGCTTCAGGGGGGAGCTCTAAATCTTCCAGGTCCCATCCCCCTTCTTCGTCTTCCTCTTCAGCCACTTCTACTTCATCCAAAATAGCAGAAACATCTCCATTTTGTAATGCATCAACATCAACCATGTCAAGTTCCTCGCCCCAATCACCATCAGCAGCCTCATACTCTTCATCATCTGCATCTCTGTCTGTATTGTGAAACCCACCGTCAAATATTCCCCGCATGACCCTGAGAAGGGGCCAATCAGCACCACACAACACAGGTGATGGTGGTATCAGGAGAGATTGCACTTTTCCCTTGGGAACAGATGGAACGTTATCGCCAAGTTCAGCTGCAAGCCTTTCAGCAACATCATGTAGCCCATGCACTGATGCAGTGATGTAAGCAAGAGGCAAATGTCCCACGTTCTCCAAGATCTTGACACGCTCTCTTATGTCACCCATATACAGGGCATTGTGAAACTGGCCCATCACATCATTCTTCACTTCAGCAATTTTCAACATTTTTGAAAGTTTGTCCACGTTACCAGTAATGAGATAAAGGAATGATAGTCTCTCAAAATTTTTGGTCCTCTGGTATGCATACTCTACTATACCAGAGTTACCTTGTCGAAGAGCTTCTACCCCTAATCGATACCAGTGATCTTTTTCATCAATTGCGGTTGCTGATGCAACAGCAATTTGAATGTTGCCACTCTCCAAAGCCAAATTGAATCTGATTCTCTCATCTTTAACAAAATGGAGGGCAACTTCAGGAAACCCTTTCTGTTGTAGATATGCAATCACAGCCTGCCCACAAAGCTGTGAATTCCTTATCATGTTCATTACATGGTCATATTTTTTCTTCAACAAGGAAAGCTTAAAGATGTATTCTGTTGCATCAACAGTTATAGCCTTGTTTTTCCCATCCCGACCCAAGCAAAAGATGGTGTTTCCGATAACCTTTGTGATATAGATGGGGACATCCAGTGTCTTTATTATTCCACTATCTCCATTGGGGAGGCAGTATTTGATATGATTTAGTGTAGTGTAAATAAAAATGCCATTGTCATCCCAGGCTCCACTTTTTACTCGGATTGTCTCATGAAGGGTGCATTGATGCACAAGCTTCTTGCTAGCAATGACAATCGCATGTTTACTGAGCAGAGCAACATTTTCCATGTCATTAGACCAGACTACATACTTTATAAAAGGGGTCTGAAGATCACCCAGAACAATCCTCTGCTGTAGATCAAATATAAAAACCCTATCCTCCGACCTACATAGCAAGTTGCCTGTTCCAGCATAGAATATAGCATCTGCAGCAGTTGGAAGGGCGCTCTTTTTCACGAGCTCATTTTTCAGATTTTTTACAGAAACTTGGTTGCTTCCTTTGTCAAGGACAGCAAATCTATTCCGAGCCACAAAGACTGCAGATCCTCCAACACCTTTCTTTGGATCTTGCATATCTCCCCTACCAAAACTGTCCTTTGTGCTATCTTTGGATATGCAATACAATTCATAAGATCCTCCATCCACGTCTGAACAGAGAAGAATTGCATTTTCAGAAGGACTATAGGAAAGAGTCTTTGGACATTGATTCAGAGTTGAAGAGCCAGGTCGTCTGATTGTAAGTACTTGTGTCTCTCTCTGTGAAGAGAATTCATAGAAACGCAAGAATCGGTCTTTGGTATAGAATAGTGAGTCGCCGCTGACTGCAAAAGCAGGTCTTTCTCTCTCCAACTTAAAGACTATCATGCCACTGTCATGACCAGCTGCCAACAAATTCATTTCAGGATGTGTTGCAAGAATCCAAAACCTATCATGCTCTCTGCGGAAAGTTTGTATTCCAGTCCGCTTTGTGGCATCCCATACTCGAATACTCTTATCCTCAGAATTTGACACAATGATGTCCTGTTTGGCATGGAACATAACACATGAAACATTATTCATGTGCCCTCTCAAAGTATCCACTTCCCATGCCTTAGTGTCTGAAAACAGGTGACAAATATTAGGGACATAGAGAAGGTCAATAAAAATACTATACACTACTTGGTTCGGATAACTAAGCACTAAAAAGTTAATCCATGAAAGTACTGTCCTGTATGAAAGGTATTGCTACCAACAATACAAGAAAGTTCGTCCAAACACTGTTTTGTTAATATTCATAACAATCAGAATAGCATCAGTAAAAAATTTGGAATAGAAAGATTTTGACATTCCTAGGTAGTTACTATTTAGGACAATATAAAGTAATTATATTTGTTTCAGATTTACCATTCATCCTCCAAAGTTTCACTTGTCGGTCATCAGCTCCAGAGACAATGAGAGGCAGTGTAGGATGAAAAGCAGCCCAGTTGACACCCCGATCATGACCTTCCAATACATACTTAACAACTGCATCAACACCTCCAAAAAGATCTGTGTTCATCTGACTCAATCGTAGAATGTCATCTGCAGGAGGCCCAGCCTTCCTTTTGAGAGAACCAATATCCCAAACACGAACAGTCTGATCAAGGGAGGCTGACACAACAATATCCTCTTTTGGATGGAATGTAGCACACATAACATAATGATTGTGCCCAGTTAAAACAGATATACAGGTCCGTGACTGCCAGTTCCAAATGCGAATGGTCTGATCATCACTGGCACTCACAATCCATGGGTTTTCATGATGAAATTGCACAGTGCGGATATAATCAAGGTGTCCCAAAAGAGTGAACAAACACCTATGCATCTTATAGTTCCAAACCTTAATCTTGTAATCATCCCCTGTCCCATGAAAAAAAAATAGTCAAATTGTATAAAGTACAAACCCCTCCCCATTCTACTAAAACAATAATTTATTTTATCAAAGTACATAACACGTCATAATCTTCTCCAGTCCAAGTGACAAATGAAACTTTCAGAAAATCACATTGAACCCCACCATTAGAACAAGATGCCATGCAGCACCGTTTTGTTTTCAAAAGCCAGATTTATACTAGTTATTAATTTGCAGATCCAGAGCATTTCAACTACACTTAAACATATATGCAAATCCCCCCATTCTTACTGCTCATGCTATAATCTTGTTTCATCAATCAGGGGCAAGCAAAGAGATATAAACTAATAAAAGAAGCATTATATATAATGCAGTAAATTCCTCTCCAGCCGGACACCCAAATATGAGTCATCACTCACAATTCTACTTTTATTCGTTTAGCATGGCAGATCTAGACAGAGAGATGCTTCTTACACAAACAAATCTACATAAACCGGCAAGATTTAACCGGATTTTAGTGGAGTTTACATATCTCCGTAGCAACTAATATTTTGCCACTAATATTTTAGATATGCGCAGACCAATGACAAGAAAGGATACACAACTTACAGATCAGAGAAAAGCAGTATGTGGGGAATTGGAGATAGTAAATTACAGAGAGAAACATAGGAGGATGTAAACAGTGTCCCCATTCAGATATAGCAGACCAACAACAATGAAGGATATATAACTAACGGATCAGAGTATAATCAGTGTAAGGAGAATTGAAGATAGTAAATTACAGATTCAAAAACATAAGAATGGTTGTGAATAAGGTACCTCCAGAGACAAATAGGGGCTGAGAATTATGGAAATGAACACCTCTGACCGGGCCATCATGCTCGTCGAATCTGTCAATAAGGGTCCCCATTCGGTAATCCCATAGCTGGATCACGCCACTGTGAAGACTCGCGAGGATCCAGGGTCTCTTGCTGTGGAAACTGAGTCCCTTCACTCTATTACTTTTGGTCTCGAACTTGGTAAGCATCTTCCCTCGATCACAAGCACCGTCTCTGCACGATCCAATCAAATTGATATAAACTCCAGTTTCCAATGCCTCAATAAGAACCCGAAACCCCAATCCCCATTCCGAAACACGAAAAACGTTTCTCTCGCCTCAAATGGAACCAACCTCGGACACTAATTTCATTACAAGATATAGTAATTAACAATTAACATTGCCCCCACAGATTCTCACTGATTCCGACTAATCAGAACGAAAATCGAATCTCATTTTTCGGAATTACCATTACTCGGTGGATTCGTAATGCAACGCGGAATTGAAAAGTGGAGCGAATTTACCTCAGATCTGATTACAACAAAGAGATCAAGTTCACCGACAGAAGAGTGATGATAAGCATGTATGAGAGATGAGGGAGAACGAGAATATTCACTTCTCTTTTCAGATGAGATCTGGCTATGGTTTTTGGGTATGTTTGTTAATTTACGAAGAAAAAGAATAACGAGAGACACAGAGAAAGTAAGAGAAAGAGAGAGATCGGAATCAAATTTCTATAAGTAGTGTAGCATACCCTTCAGAAGTTTCAAATGCTACATTGTTATTGCATTTCTGCCATCATCATCATTTATTACATATTTATCAACCGTTAATTCCAGGGAATTAATATTTTTTTAATATTTTGCTAAAATAGACTGACTCATCCCACTACAACTGTAATTATATATGTTTTTTTTTTGTTTTTCTATAATTAATGAAATTGATTATATTTTCTTTTATCTAAAATACATCAGTTTTAGTCTTTTATAAATTGTTATAAAACATTTAAAAGGTCTTAAGAAAAATAGAAACTGTTTTATCTTTAAAAGAAACAAATAGAGTAATTCAAATACAAACTTATCTATGAATTTCAACATTTGTTCTGTTACGACAAGTGTAAATGGTGGTCAATGACAATTTTTTTCAACTCAAATAAACACTGACTGAAAGTAGAAATTAATTTATTATGAGTGAAAATTCTGAATTATTTGTCTATTAGTTATTTTTTAGCTTAAATTTGAAGCGAAGTGTGGTAGAAACAAGAAAGTGTTAATTTGACAACGGAATCATGCCCAACAATTGACGAAAACAAAGGTAGAAGGAGATGGATGTTTCGTTTCTTAGAAGCCACTTGCCAAAATTCTTATGCAATGCACCATATTTTGAAATCTAAGAGTCATAAATTAAAATAAGTTTGTGGTAATTAGTCTTCTTTTATATTAAAAAAATGTAACATAAATATAATTATGTTTTTAGGAAAAATGTATTAGTAAAAAATATTATAATCATCTCTAGATATATTTCAGGTGCAGTTTCATTAAAAAAAATGAGTATATTTATGCTGACACGAATGTGTCCACCAAACATTGATATGCATTTGTCATAGCAAATATAGTCTTCAGTGTGGCTTTTCCAACTCATAGAATCATCCAGCTTGATACAACACTCAAATTGTATATAATTAATAAGATGCATGCCAAGATTTAGAACACTTTAATAATAGCGTTCTATTATAAATTCCATATATTTTGAAGAAATATATAGAATACCCTTCTCAGAAAAAACACTCATTCTTCTATGCTCTTTCACAAATTCAATATTGAATCAACATTAAAAAAATGGAAATATACCAAATAACATCATCTCTGTATAGTTTTCATATTTTTTAATTAATTACAAAAAATACATGAAATTGTAAAAATATAAATACACATAAAATAGCATAAACTTTTCTAATAAATTCATAAACACGGTGTTTTGAAAACTCAAATTTAATCATATAATTAAATTATGCTTATACTTCAATTAAGCAAAAATTATCAATCAATAAACCAAAATTTCTACAACAATTATGGTTAAAAATATACGAAGAAGGTAAGTAAAAAAATTCAATATACCGTTCTTCATTAGATGACGCCGTAAGGTTGTTTATAGATTAAAGAACATAAAAAAAAAATTGACTATTGTAATTTTAACACTAAATTTATTGATCATTTATCACTTTAAGACTATTTTATTCATTTCAAAAGTCAATTTATCACAATTTTATATTTCAATCAATATCCCTCCTTTCTTAAAAAACTATGATAGTTACCTTCGTATTAAACACTTATTATACTAATTCTTGAATTGTTTATGATTGGATATAAATTTTAAATTTAAGCTCCTTATATAACCTACCATTGTTTGTCCATTTGTCCAGAGTTGTATCACTAACGTGAATTTGATCTAAATCCTCCGTAATTCTTTAGAAAAACTGCATGCTAAAAATTCTTAAAATACACTTTTCATTAATAATAATGTTATATATTTATGTTTCAAATTTCATTGTCTCAAAAAAGAATTGCAACTCACTCTAGGTGCATATCCTCAAGTTGACAATAAATAACCATATGCACGTGCCTAAGGTTATAGAAACAAAAACTAACTAAAAAGAAAACATCAACAAAATTGAAACCACAAAATGGATTAATACTTATGTTAATAAACAATTAAATATTTAATTAATTGTTTAACCGTCCTTAAGACACTTAGCAAGAAAGACTTACAATTTTGCCAATTTCCAATATTACAATAAATATGTATATTTTGCTCCAAATTTTACCTCAGGAGATATTACTTAACCTTGTACCTGAATATGAAAGTAGACAGATACTATTCTGAAAGCCAATCTTCCGATGCGTGTGAGTATTGCTACTGATTGAAGATATGTGATTATATTTCCCCGGCTCATTGTATCAGCTTAATCTGCTCCACAAATAATAAATCACTTCCAGCATCATGCAGAATATTACTTTAGCTTATGACATTCTAACTGCAAGGCCAATTCAGGTTTTGAAGAAAATGCTATTGTGGTTTCCCCTGAAGCGCTTGAACAATCTCCTCTGTTCTTTTTTCAATGCCTCTCAGGTACTCTGTGAGAATGCGCTGTCGGTAAGAGCCTCCCTCCTTTGTTTTTTAGCAGTGAGTAAAAAGAACAAAGACAAATCAAAGAAACAACATCAGTTAAGTAGAGGACGGAAAATAAACAATAACCGTACGAATGAAAACAATGCTCTGTCTCACAGTTCGAATCAAAACGCGTTCAATTCGTTTCTTTAAGACAGCGAAGAGCTCTTCTGCTGAAATATTCCCCGCACCAATTGTCAATCCATTGATCAAAATATTGTTCCATTCTTGTTCAGGAGCTGCAAGAGATAAACAATGTTTGATCATTGAAACATGCTATGTATCAGTAGTTGGAGATAAAAGACGTGACAGTATTAATCTTGAATAGATAAACAGAAATAAAGATAAACCACCGATCAGTAGTATTACAAACTGAAGTTTTACTAATTAGGTTTGCCAAAATCCCTTTCATATAAGCTAGTTTCCATGATTCTGGATCAGATTCACAAGATGTATTGGTTTTAAGATAATGTTATTTCATCCAATAAGAAATTATATTTACGATAAAAAAAGAAACATCATTTCAAATGCCATTTTTTTGCTATTAAACCAAGTGAAATGAACAATCAATAAAAGATATTTCTGGAAAAAAGAAATCAAAAACCACATAAAACATTTAATTAAAGAGGATAAAAAAACAAGTGAAATTAAACCCAAAGTCGAAAATTACGAAGCGACTCTTTGTTGAGAAGCAGGGACAGAACTCTGATATCAAATTTACAATGGAATGCTTTTCTACGACATAAAAAATTCGGATAACTAAGACACCTTGGATTATGGTTTCAAGGAACTGCTCGTCCTTTAACACTTCCTTCCCTGCAAAAAGAACACAGCAACCTTCCAAATTAGACATAAAAGCCCCACATTTCTGGTAACCCACACGGATATGTTGACAAGGAAGAATTCAACAAGATGACGAGATTTCAAGATGAAACTGATATTTTGCACGAGATACATTATAGTGATCAAATAGCAGCTCAATGGCCGCAATAACAAAAAATAAATCTCACTACGTGGGAGCCATCCCAATGCATCGGTAAACCTGATCCTAGTTCCTAAATGAATCAGTCCAACCAAACACTCGTCATATATTTTCATTGTTAAATTCTTCGAGTAAGAGATCAAATTTTACAAAGATATAATTTACCATGAAATTTCTCTGAAAAAATTCCTCCAATATCTTTCTTTATCTTCGTCCTCCCACCTCCTCGTGAACTAAAAACCATGCAATCTAATCTACGCACAGGTGTCATAGTAGCCTTTCTTGTATGTGTCCAACCTACCTTAACCAATTTGTCATCTTTTCCTCAATCGGGGCCACACAAATACCACCTTGTATACAATCATTTTGCATATTCTTCTGTCTTGTTTAGCTGGAAATGCATTCTTATTTATGCCATTCTCATTTTTTCCCTTGTCCCTTTAAAACCCAACATTCACTACCATATAGTATAACCAGATGCATAGCAATACTATAGAATGTCTTAAATTTTGATAGATACTTTGAGATCACAAATAACTCGTGATGCTTTTCTCCCTTTTAGACATCCCTTTTCCATCCTAAAGGTGACATTCTTATTAATTTTCCCATCATTTTGCAATGTTGATCCTAGATATTTAAACTTGGAAACTTGTATTACTTTTGTCTTATATTCTTCTTGCCTTTTGTTAAATTTGTAATATACTCTTCGATAACATGAACCAACCAAACGCTATCTCCTTCTTCTGTTCCCTCTAGGACCTCACAATTAACAGTCAATACGCTTATTTTTATCCCATCCCTTTCTTCATTCAGGGAAGAGTTTTCAGAATGGCCATTCAGATCTAAAATAAACAAAAATTGTAGCACTTAGAAAGATCATATACAAACAAGAGAAGAAAAAAAAAGAGAACTAAAATTCAACCATGATCATGTTAAAAGAAAAAATAAGCATTTAATTAAGTTTGACCATTGCAAGTAGAATGAAAATTCCTGCATTTAACTTAATTTATTCAAGTTACTTTGCCCACCTTTTCTATTTCTCTATATCTTGTCCATCGAAGTGAATGTACTCATAAATTTAGAATACAAAAATAATTAAATAAAAATAAACAGCGAACTAACACACTAATTGGTGTCATTATTTCACAAGCAAATACTCATCTCATTGGAAATAAACTTTCTGCATAAAATACATGAACAACAAACATACCTTTAATGGCATAACTACGTTTTGAGAGAACTTTGGAAGCATAGAGCTGCAACACCTTTTGCAACATAGCCTCGAGCCCAGGCTTATCACCATCTTCCTTTGCCTGCTCATTATAGGCATGATAAACAAACAAACAATTTGTTATATGTAATATTGCAGCGGAAAAAAGGGGGAAAAGTATGAATCACATACAAAATACACATCGACCAAACATAACAATTCTTTGCAAATATCTTAAACGATATCCTACTAGAGCAGGAAGCTAAGTAGAAATCTGAGCTATACACCAAAAGAATGCACACAAAACAGAAATTCTTGTGAAATATAAGCAGTTTAATATCCAAAATTAGTAAGCCTTACCAATCATCCCAATTGTTGATACCGCATACACTTGGTATCTTTTTATTACATTTGTTCAGGGTCACTTGGTACATTTTTTGACATATAAGTAACCACAGCAAGTTTTCAGAATAAGTACAGCACAGACAGTGAGGATTGGACAAACGTTTGTTACTAGAGTAGAAGGTTTTTTTGAGTATTGACAACTGAAAAAGTTAAATAAAAAGCAGTAAAAGAAAAAAACAGACTTACTTGTCGTAGCTGTGCATTAACTTCAGCGAGGAACCCTTCATCCAGTTGTCCTTCTTGTTCCCTTTGACTTATTTCCTAATGATTGGGAGTTAAAATTTATATTTATAGTGGATTTTCTGAAAAAAATTTCAAATAACCAAAACAATCTACTAGCAAATGGAATAGCTTACCAAAATGCAAGCTCCTCTTTAGAAATTATGAGGGAAGAAACCCAGAAACAATAATAAATATCACAATTTAGCATACATCTTGTTTACTTTTTGATTCCGAAATCAATATATGGTGCTCATCTCAGTTAAGCTTGATTTAACAAGGGAGTAGACGAATACATGGAGTCTTTTCAGATAAATTTATTTATCATTTCTACAAGAAAAAAATGACACGAAAAAATGAAAGAGTTTCTCCATAAACTAAAATTAACTCGGGCATAGGTTAATTTGTGAAAGTTCTCCAAATTCAAAATATGATTTTAATTTATACATAAGTTAATTTTAATTTATGAACAAGTTTTTTTTTTTTATTCTCCCTCAAGTTATTATGGAGAAGTTTATCCAAACATGCATATAGACAATTATTTACACATCACCTAGTTAATTATTGTCATCAGTCATTTGGTCTCCAAATTATAATCAAATTCAGTTTTTACAAGACCTGAAGGTGAATGAAAGACTCAAGACACAATGCGAATAATGTTGGGTTTTACGATGAAGGTAGGCAGTCCGAAATCCTTGCAACAACTAAAAAGCAAATACGCAAATTAAGCTTAATGTTAACACATGACATGAATTGTGTATTGTGGCCTGCTTTACCACATACGGAACTGAGAGGGGCACATGGGGATAGTATAAAATTTATGAGAAAGCTCTTCCAGTTAAGTAGGTTAGTCTTGCTAAAATCAACGAGAAACAGAGCACACCTTTTCCATCAATGTTACGGCCTGAGGATCTCTAGGAGGCCATGGAATCTCTCCTTCCTCATCAATCACAGGTTTTAGTACTCCCTTCAACACATCGGTAGAAGACTCTATCTTCTCCTGCAAAGCATGCACATGATAACAAAATTACTGTCAGAAGAAGCTAAAAGATAACCAAATAACGGTTTAACAATGTTCAGTCAAGAGAGAGGGTTACATTAGTCTTATGCACCACACAATCCACCACACTCATGACCGACGCAGCCAATTCTTCATAATCTTTCTGTATAGCAACAATAAAAACAAAAAATAGTGTAATGAAAGAAAGAACTCTACACAGACTACCACAGAAATATTTTGGAAAATTAGTAGTGTACTTTATCATCCTCAGACTTGCAAGTATCAGTCCTTGCAGCAAGTCGAACCCAAAAGCTAGGATTGAAAGCAAGAATATTTTCAACAACAAGTTGCTGAAGCTGTTTGCCAATAAGGAAAACAACAAGGATGCCGTTAAAAGTGTTATCTAAAACCAATCAATAAAAATATTAAATGAGTCTGAATCAGAATTTAGCAATAAAAGTTGCTTAGAATGAATCTTACTTCGCGAGGATTAGCTTCTCTGAGTGTATCTATGAGCCTATCAATTTCAACTGTCTTCTTAAAAGCATCCTCGGGTTCTTGATTGGCTGCACATATGAAAGTTCTCCTGTTTTTAGATCCAAACACGCCATTTCACAATTCTGACTCTTAATAGCTTAATCACACACTAGAATATATTATAGTAAAATATAATTAGAATACAACATTAGGAGTGAAAATAAACCTTCACGTTACATCATACAATTAGGGGTAGACAAAAATTTTGAACTGCACTGAGTTGGGTGATAATTAAATTAATGTGAAAAAAATATCATATAGGAATGAGACCGAATTGAAAAACAAAAATGAGTAAATCGGTCTAAACTGTTTCTAAATTTGGTGAACTTTATTTGAGATATTTGAACTGAGTGTTTCTTAAACCAAACTGAAGTATTTTTTTAATCTAAACTGAAATGCATTTTAAAATAATATTTTTCAACTTCAAGTCAACACTTTTAATACAAGTACACTTCATACTAATTGAATTGAATTGTGCCCAAAACAGTTAATTACACCAAGGAACATGTTTTAGATAAAATACTCAAAATATTGCAAATCTACTAATTTGCTACTACTAAATCCAAAAACTGCAGGCTTTTAAGGTTACCAAATCTGACATTTTTTCTAAAACTCTTTACGCAGTCTCTGCACTTCTGGGTGTAGCAACAGGTTTAAATATGAAGTAATGACCAAGATAATTCATCATGAAGTTGAACTGCATTGCTATATATAGTCAACGACTTTGACTTTTTCAAATAGACATAATTTATTCATCTCGTTTAATGTTTTGATATTGCTTATCTTGCTTTATTGTTTGATATTGTACAATTAAACACAACAACTAAAATAATTCAATATGTAAAATTATAAACAGCTTAGTTTTTTAAAGTTTAATCTAGTGCAGTTCTTAGAAGTTCAATTCAATCCACTTTTTTTTACTACAGATAGATATAATAGTTAATTGAACAATAATCACTGATCAGTGACAACGAACACGAATAGCTACTACCTCCTCTTTCTGCAACTCGAATTCCAAGGAAATGGCGTGAGCCTCAAGCTTAACGCATGGTTCCGGAGTTTCCAATCTTGCAGAAGTGCACCCTACAGATACGACGATTTAACGATAAGCACATAGAGGTTAAACTAAATAGAGTAAATACATCAACACGAATTTGAAAAAAAGTACCTTAGGGCTAGGAAAAGGAGAAAGCATAGAAGAAGAAGCGGAGACACAAAATGCGTGTATTCTCATTCTCAGAACGATAGATAGCTACTTCAATGGCGGGAGAGAGAGACACCTCTCGAGGGACGCTTAAAGTTTTACGCATCCAAATAACAACCATATACTCACTACCTGTCCAAATTTTTTATTTTTAAAATTTAATTTTTTTATTGTCCATACAAAAATAATTCGTAGGCCCAAAAATTGCTTTTGTGGTCAAGGAAATATGGGCCATGAGAAGCAAACCCAAAAGGGTAGCAATGGAATTATAAAAAAGTTAGGGGTGCAGGAAGAAAAACCCCAGAAGCAATAGTCGAGCGCTTTCAGAAGCCCACGAAGTTAGTTTGACGTAGGCCCACTCTGATGAATAACATTGCAGGCCCATTGTTGCCAGCGTTGATTATCATTATACGCAGACTTGAAAATATACAAAATCAAGACAAAAAAAAACAATTAACTATTGTATTTTTAACTCTCTTTTCTCAAACATCTGTGTGTTCTACACTTAAAGTACCAAAAACAAGTTTTCCATTTAAACATAGACACTTTTTTGCATGAATTTATCATCGTTTTGATTCAACTCATTTGTTTTATGAATTATTTGACTTAATCCTAAACCAAAAAGCTTACTTTAAATACAAAATCATGTTACATAATTTTTTTTTCAAAAAATAATAATAAAAGCAGTATGATAATCTAAAATTCAATTTGAATTTGTTTAAAAAAATATACTAAATCTATCTTGCAATTCGAACATGTCTAATTTAACTTTTAAATCAAATCATATTAAAAGGTATACATTTGCTTACTGCACGTGTGTGAAAGACATTTTATTTTAGGGATAAATATGTTTTTGATCCTTAACTTTAACTTTAAGTGAATTTTAGAACTAATTCATTTCGAAATTTTGACCAATTTAGTCATTTATCTTTCGAAATACGTGGATTTAGTTCTTTTAATCAAATTTTGTTAGGTTTATTTGATGTTTCATACGCATTTCAAGTTGTATTTGAGTTATTTATACTGTTGACACATTTTCACTTTAATATTAAGTCAAATACTATTATGAAACGTGCTTAAAATGTCAAATAAAATTAACAAAATTTGATTAAAATTACTAAATCCACGTATTTCAAATAATGAAAAACTAAATTGGTCAAAAATTTCGATATAGACTAATTCTAAAATTTATTGAAAATAAATGACAAAAACACATTTAATCCTTTGTTTTAACACTATTTACATTTTCACATATACCTTTATTTATCTATATATATCGTCTATATATATGAGTAATGAATTCAAGATATTTTTTATTTTGAACTTAAATTCGTTAAATAATATTATCGAGATTAGAAAAGCCTTTATGAAAATTAAGAGAAAAAAGCACATTTTAAATTGCATTTGATGTCATTTTCTAAATTATATGAGACAATTAGACATATCATAACATTATATTATTTAATAAAATTCAGAAAATTTTAAACCATACATAAGTTGCTGTTTACACAGATACTGATGGCGATAGGAAGAAGAAATTCTTAAGGTCAATGAAACATGTTGCCACATTACATTAAAACGTTCCATAAGATCGTGTAACCGTGAAATTTGCAAGTCGTGGAGCAAATTCGACGAGGGCCAAGCTGCTTCCCAATATGCAAACGTATTCAAAAACATTTATAGGGTTCTTGTTTCACTCATCCAATGAATCACATGCATGATGAAGAAAAAATCTATTGAGTAAAATAGATAATGAAAATGGAATGACGGATTAAAATTTTATGGATATCCAATCCGAATCAAATTTATTTTTTAATATTAATAAATTTGTTGTTCAATTTTAAATTTCATTTTTGGTATAATATATTTTTTAAATTTAATAAAAAACTATATAAATTATAATCTATTATTAAAATTATAAATGCCAACAATCTACATTCGACTGATCCAATAAATTAAACGGTCGAATATAAATTTTGAAATATTAATTTAAATTATACTAAATTAATCAAAGTTCTAAATCTCGCCTACTCGGTCGATGTTTATATCTAGGTTAAAATACTCCGATGGTCTTCGTTTTGATTCAAAAATCTCAAATTGGTCCTCGAATTTTAATTGATCTCAATTTCGTCCTCATTTTTGTAAATGTATTTTAAATCAACCCTTTCCGTTATCAGTTGACAAACAGCGTTTATTCCTGATGATGTGGCTGTTTTGTGTATTTTGACGTGTCATTCAGTTGTTTTGGCACATGTGTTATTGGTTTCTCTTTTAAAAAGAGTTTATGTTCATAACATTTGAAGCTTAGGGTTTGAAAAGGGTGAGGTGAAGTTGTCTCATTCATTCTGATTTGATAAGATTGGTAATGTCTCCCTCTCATTTTTGCTCGTCCTCCACTTGCAATGGTTGGGAGATGAAAAATTCCAGTGTTTCTTCTCATGGAGGTGCGGTGAGGAGGTTCGATTTAACACCTGTTTGCTATTGTGGTGAAAAGGATGAAGTCATACTCACCTTCACGGTGTGACACTTAAGAACGACTACGATCAACGACACTAAAGCTCGAAAATCGACCTCTGAAATGTTCAACCTCACCTTCGACGACGCTGAATCTCACTTTTGTCGACGTTCACGACATTGACACGGTGGGAGTCGCCCTCGCAGTCGCGATCCTTCAGCACCCAATTTCAATCCCTAATTCAGTAATTTAGGGTTTAAAGGACGGTGCTTATTTTAATTATCAGGGTCCACGTACCAATTTTTCAGTCCTCAATATAATGAATAAAGCCACGTCAGATAATTAAAATGAAGTTAAAGTTAATAATTTTGACACCGTTAACGACTGGGTTGATTTAAAACACATTTACAAAAATGAGGACGAAATTAAGATCAATTAAAATTCGAGGATCAATTTGAGATTTTTGAACCAAAACGAGGACCATCGGAGTATTTTAACCTTATATCTATTATTCACACATTAAGTAAATGCTAGATTAGATATTTCTTTCAACACATTTTTATTAAAATTGTATTTTTTTATAATAATATTTGAAAAAAAAATTGGGTATGTTAAAATTTGTTGATAAATTAATAAAAAAAATTATATAATATTTTGTTTCAAATTAACTTATGAAAGCTAATATAGCTCAAGTTAATGAAAAAACTAACTTTAGATTATGTTTTTTTATATATAATTTTAAAGTTTATCTTGGAACAAATATTTCATAATATGTAAAAATATATTGAAAACAAGAAAACAAGTTAAATTATATTTCAATTAACTTACAAAAACATATATAGGAAAACTATATAAATAGTTCAAATCTAGAGAAATAGAAATAGAAATATATATATATATATATATATATATATATATATATATATATATATATATATATATATATATATATATGCAAACTTAATTTAAAATGGACTTATAAAGTTTTAAGAGTTATATTACAATATAAAATATTAAGTGTCATATAATTACAATACAAAATATTACGAGAGTTGAGAATATGAGGACTGAGAATGAAAATATGTAAAAATTGTAAAAATACGAGAGATATAAAAGATATGTTACAATATAAACTTGTTATTTTATTTTATTAATATTTATTTTCTTTCTAAATATATATATATATATATATATATATATATACTTAACTAACTTAATATGAGTTTATGTCTATCAATTTTTCGTAAATTTTATCAAAAATAAATTATTAAATTACAACTAATTTAAATAATAAAATAATTAGTATTGACTAAATTAAACACTATTTTGTAAAATAGTTTCGATTATTAATACAAATTTATAATTAGTTTTATGAATTACGGTCTAAATTAATTTGTAACTATCAATATGTTATCTACTTTCTAATTCTCTTAATCTTTAATCAATTAATAAGTAGTTAAAAATCTTTGCACCTCTCAAGTAATTATTACCATAATATCTTTATCATGTACCATCCAATTTTTATGTGTCCCTGGTTGATTTTTCTTTTCACCAGAATTCCTTAAAATTCATTCTCATCCTATCCCAAATCCATCTTCCAAAAAAACAAAGCCTTAAACAAAGTTGTCCTAATAAATTATAATATTTAGTTCAATCATGTCCAAACCAATAACATACAACAGGATAACTTAATTCTTCAGTATTAAAGTTTTGGTTTCTATCTTAAGTATAAAAACGATTATACCGCGAGATAAAACTCAAAATTAAAATCTTACGAGATATTTTGGAAAAAGACATGATAGTTTAACTTTTTTTTGTTTTTAACTTATCACTTTAATTATCATTAAATTATTATATTACATCAGAATTAAAATAAATAATTTAACAATAATTAAAATAATAAGTTAAAAGTGAATAAAAAAAATAGTTAAAATATATTATTTTTGAAAAATATTTGAAAAAAAGTTTGATGACACTACACTGTAGGTGGTTGAAAAAGTGATCCATGTGAGGAATCAAAGAGAAATATTCGTTTGTTATCTTGTGCCGACCTTTTTCTTCTTCCAAACCTGCATATCTCCTTTAATATCATGTTTCAAAGATTCTGAAATTGGACGATGAGTTCATATTGTTTACTGATTTTTATTATTATTTTTATTTGAATATTAAAAATATATTGTATTAATATTTTAAATATTTTTTAATATATTTTAAAATATTAAAATTAAAAATAATTAATGTATTATAGAAAAATAATAAAAAAATCTAAATTCCAAGATGATAGACATGAACTTTGCATATCGAAAAAAGTGTTTTCTGTCGTTTACTTTGCCGACTTAGTTTATATAATTACTTTCCCATTTTGATTCTTCCACTTCTCAGATTTGCTTAATTCTGCGTCTTCATTTGGTCAATTATTGTAGCACTCAAGAGGAGCAAATTCTGCAACAACCACTCTTAATTATTTTTAAAAGCGAAACAAAGCAGCAACAAATACGCAGAAGCAATAAATACCAAAAGGTAAGTTTATGAGTAACTTATTCTTCAAAATCGCCACTTAAATTGTGTTGGATTTAATATCGGTTAAGATTTCGATTTGCTTTTAAATTTAGGATAATAATATTTTAATTTATTTTTTTATCTATTTTTAATTTATTATTTTAATCATTTTTAAATTATTTATTTTAATTTTTTTTAGTAATGTGATGTAGTGATTTAATAGTGACTAGAATGATAAATTAAAATTGAGTAAAAAAATGAATTAAAATAATATTATCTTCAAACTAGTGCGATGTATTTTTTAAATATACGTGACATTATATTAGTAAGTGATGATAATATAATGTTATTAAGTTAATATATAAAATAAAATTATATTTATTAAAAATAAAGTGAAATATATCAAAAAAAAATGAGAGAATAACTGTTAATAAATAGAAAAAAAAAATTAAGAATAGAGATCAATAATTGTATAAAAAAAGTTGTAAAAGTAGCAGTCAATTTTTAAAAATTTAATAAATAATTATATCTATAACTATATATAAAGGGGATTCCTTCTTTTGTATCCACATTTCATAATTCCAACTTTACCCTTTATAATTTAATTATTTATTAAATTTTAAAAAATTAACAGTTACTTCTACAAGTTTTTATAAAACTATTTACTTATTTCCTTCTTTTTTTCTCCTACTATTCATCAAGAGTTATTTTCTTATATTTTGTCCATACATTTTACTTTATTTTTTATAAATATATTTTTATTTTGTTTATTAACTTAATAACATTACAATATCATCAATTATTAATATAATTCAAAAAAATATGTACACATAGACACAAACACAATCGCTAGTTTTGAAAAAAAAAATTGATATTTTAAAATATAGAAAAAAAATTATAGATTTAATAATTCCTTTACACTGTACAAATATTACTGTTAAAGAAGAAATAGGGTAACATGTTATGAGAATTACATGTGTGTTCAATTGTCTTTCAGAGCGGAAGAAAATAACAAATTATGACATTACCTGATTTTTTCATCTCTTTAAATAAAAAAATTGATTAATGACAAAATATTATGTTATCCTTAATTCAATTATAGTTAATAGTAAAATATCATTTACTTATTATTGAATTTTATAACTATTACAATGAATTTATTATCACGATAATTTTCTATAAATTAATGACGTTAATCATCACTAATCTAATATTATATAATTATCATAATAATGCACTTATCCCAAATTTTTACATTGTTTATCACTATTATAAAATATGTAAATATATTATATTTTTATTACTTTCTATTAAAGTATTTTTTAATTTATTTATTTAATAACTTAAAATAAATCTAACTCAACCAAATATTATTTTTGAATTTGTTTAATATCAAGAATAATTTTGATATTCATGTTTCTTTTTTTATTAAAAACTTAATATTTAATTTATCACATCAATCGAATCATTACAAAATGTTCATAAATTTTATTTTTAAATTTACTGCATTTACCCTCAGATCCATCGAAAATAACAACATAAAACGTTAAGAATAAGTTAACAAAGATAATTTTAAATTTATTTTATTTTCATGGTTAAATATGTTTTTACTCAATAAATTTTATAGTAAAATAAATGAATTTGATTTTCTTTTATTTCAATGCATTTAACTTTTTTTTGATATATTAAATATTATTTAAAGTTGATATTTAAATTATAATGTCTAAACAATTCAAACATCAATCTAAAATATATTTGACTTAAAAAATTTAATACAATTGAGTTGGAATAACTATATTTATTAACTTTTTATGTTTTGAGAGAATTTGTATTAAAGTTTGGGACAAAGATATGTTATAATTTTTTTATCAAAGTATAAACTTAAAACATATTCGATCTTTATTCTTGTATATAAAATTAATTTATAACATTAAAATTGTTCTAAGTTAAAGAATTGATTTGATTTTTAATCCATATTGATATGAAATCTGCAATATATTTCGTTTATTGGTTAAATCTATTTGGTGAATGAGATATAGATGATTTATGGAGCGTAAAATTGTGTTAAGTTAGGCTTCAAAATAAAATAATTCAAAAGAATCTTTTAAATTATTATTATTATAGTTGATCTTATTGTTCAAAGTTTAATAAGTTTGTACAATTTAATTTGGATTAAATATCTTTATGATCCTTCAATTTTTAGTAAAAATTAAAATTAGTTTATCTTTTAAATCATGAATCAATTTAGTCTCTCAACTCTGTAAATGTGTAGGTTTAGTTATTTTAATCAAATTTTATAATTTTTTTAAGTTGTTTATTTGACGTTTCAAACATATTTTATTATAGTATTTTAAGTTTTTTACACTGTTTAACATATATTTGCTTTAATATTAGTTGAAAAATGCGTTTGAAACGTAAAATAAATTTGAAAAAAGTTGTTTTAAAGGACTAAAATTGTTCAAAATTATCGAAAGATGCTAATATCAATTTTGACTAAAAATTGAAAGATAAAAAATATATTTAACCTATTTAATTTAAATGATAATTGTGTCGTGTAAGCGTAAAAAATTAAGAAATATTAAAATGTCACCTTATATTCTTGCTGGGGTTCATTTAATTTCAGAAACGATATTGTATCTTGTGATTAAGAAAATCTCAAATACTGACTTAATGGTTTTTTGGTTTCGTTTAAGTTTTGATACTTAATTGGAATTTTCATTTTCGTCTCCGAGTTCTTGAATAATTGATGGAACACATTTAAACTATAAATACACCTCCATCCTATATTAATAAAAATTTAAATAATAACTAAATAATTATAGACTAATAAAATGCTAAGACCGTCTACAGTAGGATTCATACAAATAGAAATTTCAATGATATAAATATATCAAAATTTTATAATATACTATTTATTTATGTTTACTTAAATTTCAAATTCGATTGAGTTTTTATTAAAAGTAATTATTTAGTACTGAAAAATTTTATATATTTTATTTTAGTATTTGACATTTCATTTTATGTGATACGATTATTATTTTTCTCATCAATTTATATAAAACTACATATTTTTTAATAAATAGTCAAAATAAATATGACCTTCATAAAAAAAAATATAAAAATATAAAATGTTTGATAAACAAAAAATTAATAAAATATGAAACAAAAATATACAAGTTTTCCAAAATTTTAATTTATGTTTATATAAATCACCTTATTTAGGAACAAATTTTAATCTATAACAATATATAAAGAGATTTCCTATTTTATATTCATATTTCATAATATCAATTTTATTATTTTAAAATTAATGATTATTTTTACATACTTTTTATAAATTATTTATTTTTTACTTTTTTATTCATTAATAATTAATTTTTCTATTTATTTTACTTTAATTTTAATAAATATATATTATTTTATATATTAATTTAATAATATTATAATATTATTACTTATTAAAATAATATCATTTATACTTAAAAAATCATACACATATAATTATATAAACAAATTTATTTCTTATAACAATAAACAAATTTCCATTTTTGTCAAACTAAAATTCCTATTGTGCACGCAACATCGGCACACTTTTCATTAGAAGATAAGTAAGAAAAGTCTAACATTTCTGTTATATAAGAAAATAAAAATGCATATTTTATTATATTATAATTGTTTTTTGGTAATGTTAGCTGGGAATGACACCAGCATTTTGAATGAAAATATTGATTTTGAAAGTGGGGGCCGATATCTCATAAAAGCGCTTTTTTATATTGAAAAAGCTCCTTTTTTAAGGCATGGTGCATCGCAATTATTGATGGTTTGGAATATCACAATATGGACAAGAAAAACGTGAGTTTACAATACGATATTACTTTTCAATGCATTGTTTGAGACATTATGATTGAAAACTGATATTTCAATTTCGGATTCAGAACCAGTTTTTGGAAACACTGTGTTTTGGGCTTCTCTGGCTCTGCCTCTATGTTTCGTCAAATCTTATCATATTTTGCATTTTCACATGCAACAACACCAAAATTATCTAAAGATATATTAAAAAAATGATAAACTAATTTTGATTCATAAAGAAAATATTTCACTATCATATGCTATTTAAATTTTTTTTTTTACAGATTGAGCGGTATCAATATTTACTTTGTGTTTTAGTATTTTCTAAGTAAAATTGTTTTTGTCTTTTCTATTAAATTAGTGTTATCTTTTAATGTAATTTAATTTTTATATTTGCATGTTAAATTTTTTGGTAGATGGTGTTAAAGAAAGTAATATATGAAAAATAAAAAAAAAATAGTTTAAAAAATAATACACGTTTTCATACTACTAATTTTTTTTAAATAATAATCAAATTTAGTAAAAAAAAAAATTAGTCACTATTGTAATAAATTTATATATTAATTTATAAACAAAAAAATATTAATAACTATACTAGTTTTAAAAAGTTATATTATGATCTGTCTCATAATTATAATAAGTTATATTATAAATTGATACCTAAATTAGTCATTAATATTAGTTACATACCATATAGATTTTGGTTATAAAGAAAATGATTTTTAAATTGGTTTTAAATAATTAATTAAAAGCTAGTTTAATAACCAATTCATCTGATAGTCAAAATTTAAGATGATATTACGACTAATTTAAAGATTAAACCATAATAAAAATTATTTAAATTATTAATTTAAAGACTAATTATAATTTTTTTAAACTAATTTAATTATCAATTATTTTTAATCTGTAAATTAATATCTAATGTCTAAAACAGTCATGTAGCAAATAATCTATTTTTAATTACTAAATTTGGTTATAATTTAAGATTTTCCCTGGGACACTTTTCGAATCAAACCAAATCACACGATACTAATGTCAACATCATGAGTGTTGCAAAATTAAGTACATTTAAAACATAATAAATAAAAAATACAAAAAAAAAATCGTATAACTGAATAAATATACTAAATTATTAATTAAGCCTAAAGAAAAGTATACTAAATACTAATAATTTGGATGAGATATTTCTCTTGATAGAATATACCACTTCAATATAAAAATTAGAACCGGAATTACAGACTGCAAATTTGTTGGGTCTTGACTCATCGGGATGGAGCAATTTCATAAGAAAAAAAAAATTATAAATTAAATAAAAATAAAAATATATATTTACGTTGAAAGTTAGAAAGCGGTTGAAAGCTAACAGATATAATTAGATAAGAGAAAAAAAGAATAAAAACTATAACTAATATATTTACGTTGATTTCTTAAAAGTGAGCACATGTATATAATCTTTAAGTGATGTGAATCAATAAATAAGTTATAATTTATAAGGTTTAAGATTATACGATGTATCTTTCAACCATTTTAGTTTTAATTTTATATTTTTTTTTCGACTACATTCTTTGAACCTGACGTGTCCCTTTTTCAAATCTAAATTTAAAAAGCTCAGTATCAACCTTATTCATAAATTGTGTAGATTGTATCGTGTTTAATTTGTTACGTATATTTCTATTATAGTCACTAAATGTAGCTTAAGATTAAAATTTCATATACCTGATTTCAAATTCTTAAACTGTAAGAATGTCACATTTAAAAAAATATATAAAGAAAAATGTAGCAACGTAGAAAACACTCTCTTTTAACAAAATAATTATTGAGATGAAAATATAAGTTTAAGTCTGTGTTAATCTAATGTTTAATTTATAAATAAATTAAAGATAAAAAAATTAATATAAATTTGATACATCAAATTTATTTAATTCATTTAATACTTATACTGATTTAAAAAAATATATATATCATTTATATCTATGTTTAATTTTAAAAAATTAATATTACTTATAATAACTTCGTTTGAAAATTCTAAAAAGATAAATAAAAACTTCAATTTTAAAAAACTGACAACTGTGCAGTATTCCCCACTCCTTGCTGTATATCTCTGTAGCTGGCAAAGGCATAAAGATGTACCATGATAATTTATAAAATAATGATATTGTAAAATAATTCATATTAATAATCAACGAAGAAAAGACATAATAATTTAGATTACTTTAATAATTTTGTAATTATTCATCCGTTATAACATTATTTTCTTTTTTTTCCTATTTACGTAAGTGGTTGAATTTTCTTATTATGATAACTATTATTTTTAATACGAAAACAAAGCTATTAACACCGCTTACGTTCTCTTTATCTACACTACGAAAACACCGTAATTCCGAGTATCTATATTTATATTTTATTACATTAAAATGTATACTTTTATTATTTCTATAAATAATTAGTAAAACCAATACTTAATATATATAATATAACTTTGTAAAAATCATATAAAATAAATTTGTAACCATTGTTTAAAGAAAGTTATTTATTTTTTCTAAAATAAAAATATTCAATTATTTATTTTTTAAATAAGTGATAAATTGCTTTTTATTTGTTGAATAGTAAAATCATCTCATTAAAACATGGTAATTAAAAAATTACCAGCATCTTTTATATATATATATATATATATATATATATATATATATATAAATATATATAAAAAAATTTTTTTTTTTTATCTACATTTCAAAATATCAATTTTATCTTTTAAATATAATAATTTATTAAATTTTTAAAAAATGACTTTATTTTTACAAGCTTTTTATAATATCGGCTATCTCTGTTTCTTCTTTATTTATCAATAATTATTCTTTTATTTGTTCTGATATATTTCATTTTATTTTTAATAAATATAATTTTAGTTTATATATTAACTTAATAACATTAAAATATTATCACATACTATTATAATATCATATGTATATTTAAAAAATTATATAAATACGTGATAGCGCATGTATGTTTACACTAGTATATAATAAATTTATTATTTTATAGTAATTATTGAAAAATTATATATATCATTGACACTGTAACTGTCAAGCATTAATTACAAAGTCATGGATTAAATCTGTGATGTAAATTTTGAATGGAATTTCACAAAATCAGTCTGTGATATAAGAGTAGATTTTTGAGTAATATTTCTAACAGTTTTACATGAAAGTTTGGAATAACTTTGTATTTATTTTTTCATGTCCATTATTTGATTTTCATCCTTTATTTTTTTCATCTTTTATTTTTTTTACATGATTTAACAATTTAATATGGATTATAATTCTTTAAAATAATAATATAATATTGTATTAATTAATGATTTACAATAAATTAAATTACGTAAAAATAATTGAGAATTAAATGGGAGATAATATCATTTTACTTATTTTAATTTTACATTTTTTGTATGAGATGAGAGATTGAAAGTTACTCCACCTTATAAAGAGTGAAAATTTTTGGTATAAATAAAAAAATAAAAAAAATTAGGGCAACTTGGTTCCTTCAACTTTACTCAAAGAAAGAGAAAAGAAAAGCAGTCATTGATACATCCATGTCTTTATCTCCCAAGGCATTCATCCAGAGATTTCTCTCAGATGTTCAAGAAAAACACACTTAATACCCTCACCTGTTTTCTCTGGACCACGATCATGTTCAAAACCAAAACCCCATGATTTTTTTGTCTCTATTATCACTCTCTTCACCTCAAAACTCAAAACAAAAATCCAACATTCAACAACACAACACAAAGCAGAGATGAAGATTCAGTGTGATGTGTGTCACAAAGAAGTGGCTTCCTTGTTCTGTCCTTCAGATGAAGCAGCTCTCTGCCATGCTTGTGATCGCACCATCCACCATGCCAACAAGCTCGTAGACAAACACAAACGCCTCTCTCTCAGCAACCCCACTTCGAAATCCACCACCACTCTCTGTGATATCTGTCATGTACTCACTCCTTTTTTTCTTTCCTTTTTCTGTGTTTTGAACCGTTAAACTAGTCCCATATTGACGAAGAATCAAATCTGACACTAGTTTATAAGCAATTTCTTTTCACGGAATTCCGAAACGCATGGAAGTCCTTGCAGACAGCATAAAACATCTCTCACTTTATTTAAATTCTTTGGCAGGAGAAGCGTGCTTATGTCTTCTGCAGAGAAGACAGAGCTCTACTTTGCAGACAATGTGATGTTTCCATCCATGATGTCAACGAACACACCAAGACACACGACAGGTTTCTTCTCACTGGAATAAAGCTCGAAGAAAAAACAAGAACAACCGTTTCAAACGAAAATATTGGTTCTTTTGGTTCTTCTCGCACGCTTTGTGACACGAGCTCGGTTTCAACAAGTAGCATATCTGAGTACTTGATTCAGACCATTCCTGGTTACTGCATGGAAGACCTTTTAGATGCTTCATTTGCTACATCAAATGCTTTCTCTAAGGTATATGGTCTTTAGTTAATGTAATACCGTTAACTTTAATCAAGAGTTTATTTTTGTTTAACAAGTTTGAAGGCTTTGTTTCATTCAGGATTATGAGTTTCCGAATGAAGATGTTCAAGTGAGCATGTGCTCGATCCCACTGCAATCTCAATTTAGCAGTGCTTCCAATCTTTGTCCTCAGTTTGATTCTTTAGTTGGAGTAATTGAAATGCCAAAAGCCAAAGCTGGGGAAGGATACTCCAATTGGATTCATGATTCTGATTACGCAGCCTACAAAGTTCCCTCGATTACTCATCCTTTAGTAAAAAAAAGTAAACGCTCTCGTTGATCAATTCTATGTGAAAATTTGTTGCAGAATTCACATACCCTTGTTTTGTTTTCTGCAATTTTTTTCTTTTTCTGTATAAAGATTGGGGACTAAAACCACCAAAACCCCTACTTTCTGGAGATCCTAGTTAAATGGGTCTTGTTTTCTGTATTTTCTTTTTCAAAATTTTGAAGCTTTCTTTTTTGCTCTTTTAATTTTTTTTTTCTCGTCCTTTTTTTTTTTCGGTGGAACGAAATACGCCATTAGATATAGTACTCTTATTTCTTAAAATCGGTTCAGCTAACAACTTTTAGCACTTTTATGAGAACAAGTTCTTTATATCTGAGGGCCATCCTATGCACTCTTGTGTAAATATCTTATCGATTTATTTATTTATTATTTATTATTATTATTATTATTATTTTTTCTTTTATAATAATTGAGAGTTAACGCTCATAAGCAAATAAGTAACCGACAGTTGTACATATAGTTGGAAAAAGGTCATCATGATTGCAATGGAGAAACTTTAAATAAACAACAACAAATAAATAAAAGGATAGTTTTAAATAGTAATACTAATTCACTTGTGAGTAACTCTCCACTAGTCCCATGTTTATAAGGTAATTTAGTAGTTTAACAATGTTCAAATTGTGTTTTGAAATATAGTATATTAATTAAAAAAATAGCGTTTTTATATGTTAAGTCACACGATTTGTATATGTTTAACAATACTGGATAGTGGATGTCTCGACCAATTTAATGCATACAAAATTATGTTTTATTTCAATATTTGAAGTTTATAATCAAAATTAATAAATTATAGATTTGTTTGTTATAATTACGTTAGTTTGCGTGTAAGAGGATCGTTACAATAGTATTATAATATAATAACACAAATAGAAGTCATTAATTTAAAAATTTTATGTAAAATAATAGCAAAATATATATATATATATATATATATATATATATATATATATATATATATATATATATATATATATCAACAAATGTATCCATATCATCTTAAAATTTACGCATATCATTTGATATGTCATATAGACATCACATTCACATGTCATATCATGATACCAATCATAATATACACTTCATAACTTTAACTAAATATACACATGTGTTAAATTTAAACATTATAAAATCCGCATAAGGAAATTTACAATTTTTTTTTCAAAATTATCAAAATGGGCATTTTAATTTTTTTTTACCAAAATGGACAAGTCCTCTTCAACGCTTGTGTCATTCTTCTATTGCTTCATTCTCTATTCCATCATTATATCGTGATACTTCTCTATCTTTCTCATTCCTTCACCTTTCTCTTATCTCCATCCAAATAAAAAATCCTTAACCATTGCACATAATCAGAAGAAAAAAATGCATAAATATGCGTAAGCAACGTAAAGGTAGTATTTACTTGTTCTACTTCTTCTGACCCTGACCCTCCATTCACCCTACCGTTTCTAAAGTACCTGATTAAAAATCAATTTCCTCGTCACATTACAATAGTGTTGTGAAACATCTCAGATACTCACATTGTTGCATTTGTTGTAGATGTCAGCATCTTTGTTCCTTTTGTGTTTGAACTAGTGGTGTCTAGGAGAGGAGAACAAGTCGTTGACGAAGATTCTCCTCATTTTCTTCCATTACTCCCCAAAGGGTTAGCTATGATCACATAACTACTAGACATGATATCAGTGGCCATGGTTAATGGTCTTGATGCAAACTCAACATCATGCTTTCTAAAAAGTGATGGACGTGGACATTTGACTGGGATTACGTAGACATTTCTTAGGCGAATGCATGGAATTTCAGTGTTCACATCTTGCATAAGATTGTGTATCATCGAAATACGAGTTTGTTTGAAAGCATTTCAGGTAAGCCATGGTTTAGGACCAGTTTAGACTTACGAAGTCGTATCTATCAAAGACTACTTCTCCATTTCGATAAACAAAATTTAAAAATGCCCACTTTGACAATTTCGAAAAAAAATTACACTAAATTGGTAAATTTCACATCTACATATATCATATTATCGTCTTCTTTTATACTTGACTGAAAGGAAGGGATATTATTCATGCATGTAATTAATAAAGTTTCATGATTCGTGAGATCCATTTTTGTTTCACACCACTGGGTACTTTATTCGACTTCCAATACTTAATATTTTCTATGGGTTTAGTTAGCAAAAGAGCAAGCTACTTCTTTTACAAACATCACAAATTCAATACATTCACCGGTATAAAATACATAGTTACCTTCTTAGTAAATACATGTCAATATTTTATAATCAATCTCACATTACATACATTTACCTTTCATAATTCATCATTTTCAACTGTTATATATATAACACAATTAATCTAATATAATCAAACAAATCAATATAAACACAATTTTACATTTTCTAAACAAATACAAATACGATAATTATTTTTTAAAATATAGAAACACTTCTAAAAATCTCTAGATTTTTCAAGGGATCTTATCCTGAGAAAAAAAATCGCTTATAGAAGTCTCGTGTAAGTAAAATATGAGTCATTTAAATCTCTTTACACTGCAGCTTTTTGTTAGAGTGAAAATTTCCTCAGGTGAATGAATATATAAAGTTGTATCAAATCTTTCTTCACTTGAGCTAAAACTAACCCTAATTGAGCTTCTCCTCTCTGTTATATTTTGTAAGGAGTGGTAAAACAGACTAACCGATCCATTTTAACCCACTCCATCCTTGGGCCCGCAAAAAACGTGGCCAATTAGTAAGTTTCAATCAATAATGTTCTAATAAATGGGTTCAAAAATACTCAAGGTACGGCAAAAAATTAGCAATCATGTTTTACCAATGTATCACAAGATTTTTGTTAAAACATCCAAATATCTTAAGGGGAAAATTTGGAAACCAAGTTGTTATACTCTGGAAAAGACACAAGGATATACAACAGAAAATCTGCTGCATAAGAATAGATAGACTATGTGCAGATGAACTTCAGCAGTGTTGTTTACACCCTTTCCATTTCCCTTTTACATTCCTTTTTCCCACCCCTTGACCTCCCCATATTATACAATTTCCAGGGTAGAGTAAAAAGACATTATCGACATACCTTTCAAACAGTTTTACATACAAAAATACTAATGAAAGAATTGCACCTGTGGCCGCGAAGATATATTAGTTCAATGAAATAAAACCCTGAAAATTGTTAACATACAAAAATGAAAACATGTTATAATTTTGTAAATGTACAGCAATTGAATATGGCTCGTATATAGAAAAATGCAAGACCTTTATTTAAAGGGTCAAGAAGTAAAAGCAAAAAGCCTATCTGCAATATTTGTGCGGCATATTGGACATTCAGAACAAGCAAGTGAACAAGATTTACACACTGCAATGGCAAACAAGAGGTTGTAATTCAGGCTGAAAGTAGACTTAAAACAAGGAAATTACAAAAGATGGAGGAAAAAAAAAATACTTACGACAAAAATGCCGGCATGGAAGAAGAATTGCGGCGGTTGACGACTCAAAACATACTTTGCAAACATGAGAATTAGTATCTCCATTGCCAAGATGCTTGAATTCTTTTTCCCTCATCTCTTGCATGCGTGCCTAAAATAGGAAGTTACAGATCAAGAAGTGTACCTATGGAGCTTTTTGTTAAACTAAAAATCACAAATCTGTACAGTAACATTGAATGCTACGCCTTCTGAGGTCTAGTCACCCAAAAATTTGAAGATAAGTTATCATGCAGGTAAAAGTAGCACAGTACAAATAATTATACAGTCTGCACATTGCTATATAATTTAGACCTCCTTCATACCAAACATTTGTGACAAAGAACTGTAAAGCACTCACTGGTTAATCTTGAATTTCACATAATATGTACTGAGAGAAATATGAAGCACATATTTGTGGTGATTGAGTTTTAGGTTACATAATTTTTTGGTATATTCAAAAATAGTCCATAATAAAATTGGAAACTCCAAAAAAAATCAGCATTTTTATACCTAACATTTCATGCAAAGCCGGTCATAGCAATAACTTTATTGGTCTTGAATGTTTACAAGTAATTACTAATGATATATTCTAAGTCTGCTAATACAAATTCACATATTTATTAAATAATGAGAATAAAAATAATGAAACAATTCTGTAGGTCCCAATTTTAACAGAGTGAATTTTAAAAATTTATTTATAAACGTAGGTTTTTGAAACAAAATATGTGGAGCGAGGTCTAGACATCCAAATGTGTTCGTCAAGGAAGAATTTATGGCCATTTTAGAACTGACACCATAAAATACTTAGGATCTATATAAAAAAAGTAGCCAGTTCCAACATTTCCCATGTTGAAAGAAACAAACAGATAAACGTCTATGGGTGTTACCTTAAGACGAACAACCAAAGGATCTTCATTGGTTATTGCATTTTCTTGTATTGATAAATCTAAAACCTGCTCCTTGGGGACAATACTACTTTCAATGTCATTAGTTTTCAGATCGTCTACTTGAACGTCCTCATCACATTTTTTTGTAGCATTGTTCGCTTCTGGCGTGGCAGTCCCTTCTTTCTTTAACTTAGCCACAAGAACCCACATATTTGCTAAATCATTCTCTAGCGAGGCTTCTCTTTTTTTGGCCTCTTCAACCTTTTTCCTGTATTCGTCTTCCAGAAATTCCTTCTCAGATAATGCAGCCTCAAGAGCTGCCTCTCGCTGTCTCCTAGCCTGCAGTTCCATCCTCAGATCATTAGCATCAAGACTCCATGACTCAAACTCATCCATACCAACTCCGAAATTTTCATTAGCACGGCTAGAAATTCTCCCCTTCCTCCCAGATCTTGCATCATTGTATTTACGGCCAACACCATTAACTGTTTGTACAACCGAATTTCGTGCGTTAGCCTGGTCTCGTACAGCCATCAATTCCTTTTCCAATTTTGCGTTCTGCAATGAAAGTTTAGTAACTTCCCCAGCTAAATTCTTCAACTCCACAGCAGCAGCAGAAGCCAGTTCTTTGGCATAAGAAGCCTCTTCAGAGAGTTTCTGATTCTGCACATGCAACCCGCTATTCTCTTCTGATAATTGAACCTGTTCGAGCTTCAGCTTTTCGTTTTCAATCTCCTGAATAGTGAAAAAATATTTCAAGCAATTCAATCAAAGCAAAACTGCAAATTGGACAAAATAATTAACCATTGCTAATTCTAGTAACTTCAAATATCTAGTTTCCACAGAATCCTTAAAATTGATTTTAAATAATAATACTTGATTTTATAACTTGTAACAAACAGACTGAAGGCAGACGAAGTATGAAGAGAAGTAGGGAAGCAATAACCAAGTAAGGGAAAAACAAAAATAAAAACAAATGAAAGGATTATAAAGCACATAATCCTTTCAACCATCACGCTTCAAACGAATGAAATAATAGTTACCTGGGATTGTATTTTCCTTTTCAGCTCATCAATGTGTTCTCCAAATGTACACTGATCAGCAAGCATTAACGAGGTACCACTTGGGACTCTTGCTAGTTGCTGCTCTAGCAGCTTCACCTTTTCCTGCAATTCTCTATTTTCAGAACACTGCCAACAAAATAACAAAAGAACGGCTGTCAACATTCTCATAGCAATAAGTTTCTACTGCATCTTTAACTTTAAGGATGAAGAAAACAACCAAAAAGATAAACACGAACCTTATTATCTAACTGTTCTTGAAGGACACGGTTGTCTGCCGATTTTATCTGTAGAGACATTAAATATTCGAAATTATAGTAAGCTAATAATCATTGACTAGATAATTCATAAACTCATAATCCATATTATATCAAAGAAATTAGCTGGAAATATCAAAGGGTACAAACGTAATGGAAATAAATTGATGAGCAATGATGAATATAGACATACCTCAAGCTCAAAGGCCTTCTCATCGCACTGCGTCATTAATCTTGTGATTGTCTGTAATGACAAAACCACAAACAAATCAAAAATTAAAAGTTACCTTTATTGAAGCATTTATAGAAATACAACTTTCCAGTATGTTAGAGTACCAAAGAATTTCAATATCAAAATAGCCACCTGCTGCATTTCAATCAGAGATGAGTTAGCTACGGAAGATTCACCACTCTCAATTATTCTTTGCTCTAAAATGCTCATTTGCTTCCTTTTTGCTTGGATCTCTTGCTCTAAGTTCTCAATCTGTAATAAGAAATTCACAGATTTCATATAAAGGGTTTCTACCAAAAAACTTAAATCTGCGATGTGTCATATCAATTAGAGTTAGGTACAGAACTTGTTGTAACATGGAGCGTCGAGGTCACTTAAGAAATGTGCGTACATATGTTTGTAGAAACATGTGCAGTCAGTGTTTTAGGTTTAATTACGTAATACTTGTAAATTCATATTTATGGGATATATATAAATACATTTTTAATTGCACAAACAAAAAAATAAGTTTATTTTCTTTTATTTCATTACAACTATCGATATTGCACACAATATATGAAATAAGCGTGGTGCAAAACTTTAATAAAGATAAATTTGAAAATAGTAAAAGTAATTTTTTAAAAATAGTAGTAAATAAAAAATTTGAGAAGAAAGGAGTGGAAGGGCTTCGAACTCCAACATTGCGTTCTGCCGTGAAAGTTTGGTAACTTCCCGAGCTAAATTCTCGCTGCCTTGAGAAACGTAGAGTACGAGGTATACACATGATTTCCAAGTCACATTTTCGCACATCCGCCACTACACTGAACTCCTCTTTTTACCGAAAAATTAAATTATCGCAAATACTTTATTAGTTCTGGTTCGCAGAATACCTGTATTTTGGAACTTTCAGGATCATTTACAGACTGCTCCATTAAGCGTTTCAGAGTGCTGGTACTGAAAGCAATATCTCCAGCAAGCATTTTGACTTGCTCGACAAGAAGATCCATCTCATCAGACATCGTCATCCCTCCCTACAATTTAGAAAGGAAATTTAATCAGGTATATTAGAAAGCCAACACTTTTGAAGAATGAAAGTACAGTGAGATAAAATAAGTAAACAAAAAGGTAATACTTTTTTAGAAACATCGCAGTGATGGATATTGTATCAGTATTTACATATAAAAAATAAATATATACACATAGAAATCGATCATAACATAAGTCACAAGGGAACCCCACGATGACGGCATCGGCTGAGTTTGAGGTTTTAACTAGCTTTTGAAATTTAGATAGGCCCTCTAACAATTTCACGATGCATTATTTTAGCCAGGACTATGACACATCTCCGCAGATGAGGCATTTAATATGCAGATTATGGAATGAGACAGGCAAACAGATTGTTGAGGGGGAATGGGAACATGAATCTACCGCTGGTAGTCGTATTGATTCAGTGATGATACTGCTAGTTGGGGAGAGTTCTTCATTCCGTCTACTTGACGATCTCATATGTCTAACATCATGAGACAGATCAGATGACACAGTGGAAACATCTTTTTGACTCTCATTTTCAATCAAAAGTGATCCATCACGTAGGGCATCATAATTCTGGAAGAAAAAGGAATAAGCTAGATTTATATGGAAGGAAGATATCTTTCTGATAATAGCAAATACTTTAATTCATATAATTAAGAAGTCAATAACGAACTCAGCCCGAAAGCGTAAAGCAATAGAGGCTTGAATATCGATACCCCTCCCGAGAACGCCAAGCGTTAAATTTAATTTTTTTACAAAGAAAACATTAGCAAGGATAAAATACTTGAGCACTTCATTACAAACATTTACACTTTAATACATTGGGAGTGGGGATGAAAATTGGCCAAAACTGCTTGTGGAGGCCAATGGCCTAGCCTCTATCAGGCAGGCTCACGTAATGTAAGACCTACAATAAAGCCAGGCTCGATTTTTTCATAAACGTTTATTTAATTCAAAAAGATCGTTTAAACAGATTAGGTCCTAAATTTCAGAACTAAGTCACGCTCAAACATTCAAACCCAACTTATTTCCACCCGTAGATGCAAAGAACTAACTAAGCCTAAAATGAGCTACACGATCACGAGGTGGCCAGATTTAGAATGAGAAACTCAATCTGCACAAAAATATTGCATTACATCATGACAAGGAGCTCAAAGTACTTGCACTTTTAGAATGGTTATTATTTTAAAAAGCAGTCAAACACACTTCACACCAATTGAAGGAAGAACTCACATCGTCCTCGCCAACAGAGTGACTCTGATGGTGACTGGTAGCTTCAGTAACATATCCCGGAATTGTATTCTTTGATGAAACCAGAATGAGCTTTGTTAGCTTCTGGATCCGACTCATAAGAGCAACCTTCGCTTCTTCTTCTTCTTCCAATCTTGACTGCATTTTAACTTGACCTTCTTCCAACTACTCATATCAATAGTACCAAATAAGAATCAGATCTCTAACACAAATACAAAAAGACCGAGCAAGAAATGAAAAATGAAACTATTCAGGGGAAGCCAAAAACCTTTTGTTTTAAGCTCATAATCTCCTCGTGATTGACACCAAGTTGCATTCCCTTCTTAAGCTGATCAAGTTCATGTTTAAGGATAGAAATTTCTCTCTGGTATTTCTTAATTAGAGATTTTTCGTCAATAATCTGTTTTAACAAAATATTCAATAATCAATCAGAAACCTCACCGGCATGATAATAGTCACCTAGATCTTTTTATGAATAATAGCCAGACTGCTATGTAGCTAATTAATAGATGTTCAGCGAACACAAAATATGAACCGGACCTTATTACGTGAGGCATATATTTCTACTCTCTTTGCCCTGCTAGCAAACTTCAAAGTATTATGAGTTTCTTCCATATTACTGGATGCTGGAGTTACGGTGCAAATAAGCTGAAATTTCCATGTTAAAGACAACGTTAATAGGTGCAATGGTGGTCATGCAGACATTCTGACATACTTTGTTCAAAGACATCCATTATGGTGAATAAAGCGAATGGAAAGTGTTTCAAAAGACCATGCCCTAATTCAAGAGTCTACTGCAAGAAATTGGGGTTCAAATTGAAATTGTCATGTTAATTCCGAATCATAGATCATATCAAATCAACAAATACAAAAACAAAACAAACAGCAAAATCTCGAAATGTTTCATATAAATGCTAAAGGATGTATAATGTTTAGTAATTAAATTTAAAATTACAAAACTGCTAGTTAACCATAATTCTCAGAAAAACAAAATCATGTAATTTTTAGTGAATTCAAAAGATTGACAACAGCAATTTGACAGCCAAATTTAATGTGTAGTAATAGAATGAGCAAGTAATGTCTGAAAACTATTTCAAAAGAATAAAAATAGAGGATGAAACTGATGAGGAAAGAAGAAGAAAAAGAAATATCACAGTTGCAGAATCGTGCATATCACTTTGATGGTGCATAATTACACCAATCCATCCAGCTATCAAATGATTCTAAATGCTGTGATTCATTATGTGATATGAATTGCAAATTGTAAGATTCTAATATTTATGGTCTATTTGAAATAGAAAACTCAATAATGTATTCCTCTATCATTAGAATATGTTGAATGTCTAAAAAAATGGCTATAATGGAAATCTATTATTCGTATTCAAATTAACAACCACTTTAAGACTAATTTTTTATGTCCAAGATGTCTCAACAATTGTGTAAAATTAAAAGGGAAACCAAAAACAGATAAAGATTTTTTAACATTAAAAGTGTAGTAGAATCCCAAACTCACCGAAACGTGGCCATGCCCACTAAGCGAAGACTGCAGGAGGCGAGTAAGCTTTGAGTCACGATATGGAACATGAGATGCTTTCCCTTCACTTAATTTTCCAATAACCTTTAAATTGAAACCATAAAATCAAGGCTTTCAGGAGGCGGAATTTGTGATCTTTGGCAAAAACAGAAAGAGTAAATTATCTAACTAACGGTCGACTCTCCCCCAAAAAATCATAACGAACATTAATAATAGACAACAAATATAGGAAATCAAAGACACCTACTGTTCCAAGTGTCAGAAGACTTTTGTTTATGTAAGATCCTTCTTTTCTTCTTAATCCAGTAGTTTCAGTTTTTGAGCTCTCGGATCCCGCAAGATCGATCAAGTTCTAATCAAAGAACGCAAGTATAAAAATAAGAATAGTAGGCAGTGTATGTGTGCATGTTGTCTGAAAATTTCTTAATAATGTTCACATACAAGCTGAGAGAAGACCACTCCATCATAATCTTCACCGTGGGCACTGCTTTCAATCATCTGCAAATGAATTGGATTGCAATAACAATGCAGATTAGAATTGAAAAAAAAAAATGGATTACCAAGGTCCAGGAATCCAAATACATTAGCTGAGGAAAAATTAAACATTTAAGCAGAATTTCTGAGTCCAATTTAGCCAATAAAAATCCAGAAGCCCAAGGCTGTGATGTCTATATATTTCCTTTGGAAATAAGACATCGTGTACAAATGTTGCTACAATACAAAATTTCGATTCTGTAATTCCAAAAATGCTTACAAGTGTAAAAATCGTGTGACTTCGGCTGCTGAAAAGATTAAAATTATTTGATCCAACATGACGATGCTCTGCCATTATATAACATCCTCATTAATAAAGTAACATTTAATTGAGTAACCAACAATTAACCATGAGAGCTTTATTATAAGAAACAACACAGGCAAATGTAACTCTCGGTATCAACTTTAACCTTCCCCAGCGGCAATAAAGGAAAGGGCATGTCCAGGTGACAAAACAACTTCTTCCTTTATACCCTCCACATAAGTTCCCTGAAAATACATGCAAACATAAATCCCTGGTCATGACTACAACTAGCCTTAAGAAAACAAGAATTTTGTTTGAAATGTTCAAAATAAAGAAATGTCTATATTTTCTTCCAATAACAGATAGTGTCCTTGAATTATTTCGATGGAAATTTTAACAGAAATGTTAGCACTATCAAAAACGCTTCTAAAATAAAGTTCTTATACCTGCCATGCCACGTTTCAGAGGCAACTACAAAGATCGGTTTGCGTATTGAAAGACAATTGAGAACAGTGTAGAAAGGAGTTCATTTAAAGGATCTGGGAAGAACTAATATAAATAATTTTAACTTTAATTAACTAAAAAATAAGTAAGAAACCTGTGCATCTTCTCTAACACGTAAATTTTGGCCAGTAGGGTCGAGCAAATCATTTATCACCTGACAGAAGCAGAAACAGGGATAACATCTATTAAAACAAAAAAGAAAAAGAAGAACTATATCAGACAGTATAACATGTAATGTGATAATCAGGATCTCAAAATGCAGATCCTAGAGAAGTATAATTGATCTAAGGCCTAAAGTGTTGCATTTAATGATGAACTATGTTTTAAACCATGTTCAGAGCATAGAAGGTGGGATGCGTGAACATAGTTTGTTCCATTTATACCTCATTGTATATTTCTATATAGGAAACTCGGAGTAAGAACTCTCTTCCTGGAGTCTGCATTAAAAGCAATTAGTTATTCAAAAGTAGTCATCATTTAAATAAAACAAGTACTGACTTATCAATCAAGAGTCAAGACGTACAACTCATGTATTTTGGGGCGATAATTGTGTGCAAGGCAAGTAGAGATGGCTACTTGGCCACAAGTACGACACTCAAAGCAATAGAGAATTAATAATAGCATATAAAAGACACTGCCTATTGTCCAAAGCACAATATAATAGTGAATAACAATGGCCAGAGCCACACAAGTATTTCTAAATAAACCCACAAATAACAATGACTTCATCAACATTTACTAAGTTAGCATGAAAGCTCACATCTTGGATAATGCTGAAAACATCTTTGATAGCCAGCGGTATGATACCAGGACAATTTTGGTCTCCCTGCAAATATCATTATTAAAATGCAAATCAGAAACACAACTTTAAAGATCAAGTAAATTTATAAAAGTACACCATGAAAAAGATTCTAGGGAAAGAATGAACTGGAAAGGTAAATAATATGGTATGGTAAATACTTGTAAGACTTTAGAGTCATAAAAAAATTTGAATCCCAAATCATGCTACTGAATTTCAAAATTGAACGTACAAAGTTGCAATACTGAATTACACTACATCTACTTGAAACCATATAATATGTAACAAGCAATACTGAATTACGCTACATCTACTTGAAACCATATAATATGTAACAAGCAAAACAACCATAAAAATGGCTGCTGCTAGTTTCATATGATAATTAATGATCTACTCTCAAATCGAAAGTTTCAGTTCTAGAAAGTTTCACTTTTACTGTCAAGTGCAAGACCCTTTACAAAGCTAATATTGTATATTTATATGAATAAATCTATGTTTTCTGTTAATGAATTGGACCTTCAAACTAATACAAAATTCCATTCAATATATTAAAATCAACTTTTTGGTTGTACTTCTTTTAATTCAATCACCAATACTTATGTCCCCTCAAGTGCCACGTAAATTACTAACTTCTAAGATGAATGACAAGGAACTTGTTGCATTTGTTGTTTGTAAAATGATAACTGATAACTAATGTAGTGCACAGTGATAGTTCACTAAAATGTGTAAGAAATGACAGCTAAATATCTCCTGCTACACAAAGAATCGATCTCAACCGTAAGTAAGTTTATAGAGTTAAAAGTTCCCCCGAAACTTCTTTACCGTTGCCAAAGAATCATCAAACAAAAATAATATAAAAAGTAAAGGCTTACAAGAAAGATGCTTTCATGTGACATGTTTTACTGTGTTAAAAAATTGAAAACAGAAAAAACTAGTAATTCATCAAAAAGACCTCACAATTGACAAATAAACTACGACACAAAAATAACTACTCCCTTTCGTTCAAAATACCCACTGTTAAAGGTTATTCATTAAAAAGGATGAAGAAAAATATAAAATAATACTAATAACCAGAAAATACACATTTGACTAACTTACCTTCTTTAAAACGCCAAAATTATTTTCACTTCAATGATGTATTTTTTCATTCCCCAAAATAGGCTGAACCAACATGCACTTAATGAAGATATTAAGAGATATGGATAAAGGTGGAAAAAACAGAATTAAATATGAAAAAATAGTTCACACAATGAGAGTGAAAAAGATTTATATATTGTCGTTCAATCACAAATTAATATGTAAGGCAACTTAATTAATTGTTAAAATAACTATCTGAAAAATCATATCTAGCATAATTTCCAATCGTGTAATAATAATAATAATATATAGAAATTGATCCCACTAAGTATTTAATTAAATCCTAATGCTAAAGTTAAATTCAAACAAAACGAACTCTAAATAGTCAGACAGTTTTGAATCGGAGAGAGCACGAAGTCAATAACCCGTAATAAATATCTGCAAATTTTCTAATTTAAATGACTAACTTAATGGTACGATATGAAGAGATAAAACATAGATATTTGACTTTCATAGTATAAACTCCAGATATGGAAGATTCAAATCAGTACATTAATTTTAAAGGTGACACTTACATGCATAGTATGTGTCTTACCACTACTCGTCACACCGTATGCAAACACAGTTCCTGCAATGTTTAGCATAAGTTATCTTCCAAACCCAGCAAACTCCACCAGCACTAAACACATAATCAGTACGTATTAACCATTGAAATCTAGCTATTAACTATATGCATCAGCGGAAACCAAAAGCAGATTCCATCAAAGAAATAGAACGACCCTGCAATTGCCACTAAATCGGACACTGCCAGAGGCATCACATCCGGTTGTGAAAAATTGTCTTGAATCCAGAGTTCATACCGTTTACACCATCCATGGCAGACTTCACCACGGGTTTGGCAGCTACTTCATACACCTCGTCGGAATTTGTATGCGGTCCGAACACTCTATCTGTCACAAATCAATTTAGAATTCTAACATCCATATCCATAATTTTCTACACAAAGAGCAAAAACCTAATTGCTCACTACTAGTTCCCCAAAAAATCACAAGAAGAGAAGTTCGAAATGAAAATACCAAATGCATAAGCAGTAGCTAGATTATACTCGTTCCTCACAATCTTGTCACCATCCGCATACCACGCGATCTCGTCTCCTCTATGGTACTCTCTTTCACTACAGCCAAACAACACCGTAACACTCATTCGATCACAGATAAATCAACGCCGAAAACATAGAAACAAACCGAACGATTTGGTTTCTCTAAAACTCACAGCTAATGGATCTGATTTCATAGCTACAGATCTAAGCATTACCTCAACGGTCTGAACCGAATCGTGACCGAAATGCTATCCCGAGACCTGGAAGGATCCACCGGCTCCATGATCACCTCGTCCTCCATTCCGAACTCCACCGGCGAAGGATTACCGTAACCATAGCTGATTGAATCGCTGCGACCGCGACTCGGAGTCATGGATGGACCGCCGCCGCCGCCGGAGTTGTAAAACGACGACGTGGAAGAAGAACAGGAGCGAGGCATTACGCGTCCGTTGGTGACGGAAGAAGTGGATGAGGAGGAGGAGTGAGGAGTAGAGGGTTTGCGGTGCGAAAATGGCGAGCTGCTCCTTGCACGTGAGGATGAGGCCATGAGTTGACTCACCGAGTTGGTGAGTCAATATAAACCAGTGAAATATGAATTAAAGAGAGAACACGGGAAGAAGAATAGAATGTGTCAGAACTCACATGGCGATGGAAAGAAAAAGCGAAGAACATTTAGTTCTATTTCCTCTCTTTTTCTTTTTCTTTTTTGTTTGTCTGCTTTCAAGCTCTGAGATATGATTATCACATAGAGTGAGTGTTTCGTTTTCTCTGAGACGACGTGAGTTGCAGGGGAAGAGAGAGAGAGAGAGAGTGGGTGAAGAAGATGGTGAAAATGGTGAGAGAATGTAGGGCATGGTCTCAGTTTAAATTTTATTTTCTTCATTGTAATTTTATTTTATTTTATGAGAGGATACAAAAAAATTATTTAGAAATTTCGAAATGCTGACGTGGCGGATGAGGATGTCGAGATGAGTTTTTAAACTGGCGGAACAGTAGAAGTGCCCGCGCAATAATATCAGAGAGGAATTGCTTTAAATAAGCCTAAGACTGAAATTGAGCGGGAGCACAGAAGCAATAAACATATGAATGAATGCTTAATTTCCATAAATGTTAAATTTTATATAATTAAAATCTTTAATAAGTATATTTCAATGTATTTTTATCAACCCGCTATATTTTGTTCAAAATCTTTTAAGCAAAATTCAAATTCAATAACACTTTAATCAATAACTTGCTTGTTGATAAGTATGTTTTTGTATAAAACAAGTGACAATAAATTGAATCAACAATAATTATACATAATATATATATATATATATATATATATATATCTGTATTTTACATTACAATACAAGATAATAAATATAGTTAACAATTTTAATCGTTATATAAATTATTCTACATATATATAGAGGCTACTTATAAATGATTCTTAATTATGTGATAAAATTTATTATATGGGTTTTTACGTATGTGTTAGTATTAATAATGGTTACATGTATTGGACAAATGTAATGTATTAGAAAATAGATTTTGAAATCTATAATTAATATGTATACTAAATTATAATTTATATGTGTAACTTGAGTTGTAATACAGAAATAAACAATGTTCTTTTACGCTCTACGCTATAACAACGTATCGTATATATTAAATTTTGCAATTTATTTTTGTATTACTTTAATATTTTCTTTCTTATTGCTTAAGTAATTAGCAATTTTATTTTCTTACTGTGGCAAGGAAGCTTAATTATGATTTAATTTTAAATTCTAATTTTTAAATATAACAAATCTGTAATCTGTAGAAGTACAAATAAATATAACAATACATACGTATTTTTATTTATTTTTTTACTTTTTCTAAATCCTTAAATTTAGTCTTCATTATTAAAATAGAGGTATTTTATTCTCCTATTTTAAAATTTCCATATTTTAACATAACTAATTCTTAAACGCGTATACATTTAAACTGCAATGGAAAAATATTTATTCCTTTAAGTTTTACATATTAAACGTAAACACACGTATGGGATTAAATAAAAATAAGAATTATAAAGTTAATTTGGTAATAAAAATAATAAGAATGATATGAGAAATTGTGAGACTTTTAAAACAAAATAAAATATAAATATTTATTTAAAATTAAAAATCTTAATTGAAGTAGTCACTTAACAAAACTGGTACAAATAAAAAGTTAGAATTCATAATCGAAATAACAACTTAAAGAAAAATAACATTGTTATTAATTTCTGCTCTAAGATATTGTTTGATTCAAAATATGAAACTTCTATGAGGGGAGAAAACCGTGTTTTAGGATCGATAAAATATTTAAAATAATAATATTTTATTATTTTATTATTAAAAACATAACGTATAAATAGAAATTTTATAAACAAATTTTATTAGTTATAAATATTTTATCTTTTTAAAAACTCTAATTCTAAGAACTTTCTTACATTTCTCTAGATTTCTCACTTTTAAACTCGTATGTTTGAATATCAGACGTTGTTAGGGTGATTCTAGAGGTGAATTTTCTAAACCTGTCAAATCAATTTCTCGAATCGAGTAAGTTGATTTTCTACCCCTTTCTTCATTTTTAGTTCAATTCAACGCATGGGAAGGATTATAGGTCACATGTGTTATCTAATATTCTTTAGGTGATTTCTTCTTCATCAGTGGTTCTAGTTTTTCTCCCTCATCCAATTTCGTTTGTAGGGTTGAATTGTGTTCCCTATGAGCTCAAATGAGGGTTTAGTGCTTTTTGGGACAGTGGAGTCGAAATTCCAGGTAAGGGAAGTTAAAAATTTGCTTATAATTAGTGAATGGTCTTTTTTATTGTTTATGGAATGATGGATAGTTGAATTGAATGGTGTTGTGAACTGAATTATGTGTAAATGTGTTGTTCATATGCTGAATTTTTGTTTTAGCCATGTAGAATCCACATGCATGTTTGAATTAGGTGATGATCGGTGAATTAGAACTAGAGTCATGAATCTAATTGGTATCACTTACTACAAATCTAAAGCTTTTCAAAGACTTAACAAAGGTAAGGGTTACCAAATAGATTCAGGAAATAGGCCTAAGTATCTCAAAAATCCCTTAAACTTGAATTTGTTGTTTTCTGGTGTGAGGTTGAGCACTAGATCCAGCACTCAACGCCCAAAATTGCAAGACGATTGGCGCTCAGCGCTGCCTAGCGATGTCCAAGCGTTGGGAAATCTTTGTATGGTTGGGAAAGGATTAACCTTGTATGGTTGGGTGATGACCCCTTGTGTCTAGCACTTTGCAAAGTCTATAAACCATTATAAGTGCACGCTTCTTATGTACCCCATATCAAAGACATGGATCCAGATCCTCGAGTCGTGAGATGTTTAGTATTTGGGAATCCTTGTATGAATTTGAATGTTAATGATTCAAAGATTTTGATTTGAGTTATATTTAATTTTCCATAATCTTATTTGAATAGTTCTTATTTATATTAGTTTACTCTTTTGCTTTTGTGTGGTTTTTCTTGTATTTCCTTCTTTTGCAATGATCACCTTGATGGTGGGAGCAGTTGAAGATTATACAGATGAACCTCTATTGAGGATAAATGATAAAGTTGTTTAGATAAATCTTTAAATGCTTATCCTATAAATATTTGTGGTATATATGTTTTGATATATATATATATATATATATATATATATATATATATATATTCTACAACCTCTAATTCTTTCGCTTAGAGACTTGTAAATATAAAAATTTGAGTTTATCAATTATGAAATGATTGTAATATTGTATTTACTATTAGTCTTTATATGTTTTATGTTTATCAATATGAGATGTCTTATTTAACGGTTTATACTATTAAATGGAATATTACATATATTATAATTTTTTTTTTAAATTAGTAATATATATTTAATTACTTTTTCATTTTAATTTGAATAAATGTGAGACTATTAAAAAACATATGTCCCAATCAATATTAAGGAAATTTTTGTCCCAAACTGACATGTCAATATTTTAACCTTAAATTTATTAAGATAATATCCTTAAAATTAATGAAATGTTTCCACATTATTATTTTAAAAAACTTGAAAAATGCAAAAATATAAAATGTAAGGATAGTAAAATGTATGGCTTAGAGAATAGCCGTGTTTAAATTTATGTTTAGAAAAATATATACCTAAATTTACAAAAGAAAAGATAGATATTGACAAATCTACATTAATTAATTGGTAATAAGTTCAAAATAAGCAATCAGTCTTATTGGAAACCTCCATTAAAATATTCTCAGTGTCAATTTACAAATAACAACATCAAAGGATATGACAAAAATTCAAAAATGCTAAAATCAAATGAAAGCAATAAACACATGAGCCTTATGCACTTTGCAATCAGGATTTGTCTTTAAGTAAAATGCTATTTGTCAGAACTTTAGTACCATATGTCATTCTTTCCTTAAAACCTCAGAGAGGTGAGAATTATAATTGGTGTTGGTCTCTCCGTTAAATTATAATTTACAAATTAACCAATAAGTATTTTAACCACTCTATGAGACTATATAATAAAATGTGAAACTTCAAGACTTTGAAACATATTCTATTGAAAAATAAAATTATGTCATATTTACTAAAATAAAACAAGATAACATTGGGATTTGGTAACATGTGAACATGCAACTATGTAATATCTTAAATTTCAAGCAAATATGTTTTGTTTATTTTTTGTTTCTTACGTTTTTTTTATTCTATGGTTAGATCATTTAGTGTTATTTTTTTAATATTTTGAGATTAAAAAACCTGCTAAAAACCTTTCTTTTAAATTCATATAAAAAAGTATTGATGTTAGGAATTTAAATATAAAATTACATATCAAAAAGATAAGAGTTATAAATAGTATAAAAAATTATAAATTTATTATCTTAAAAATTTAAATGAACATTTGAATGAAATATATCATATATCAAGTCATTAATCATTTAAAACTTACCAAAAAATAAATTTTCTGCTAATGTTATCTTGATAATATATAATTTAGATTATTAAAAAATAAATTATAAAGTATTTTTAAATTTTTTGTTGTATTCACGGCACCGCTCTCACCGTCGTTGTTTCACGCGTTAATGCTTGAGCTTTCTGGTTGATCCATTTTGGCGACAATGCATCACAGGAATCGATGAACCAATTAATTAATGCCATGTATTAATAAAACCAAACTCACCAACTTTATCTAACCCTCCCGTGAATTAAAAATTTCCATTGCATGTGATTTCCACAGAATCACTTTTTTTTTTAAGTACGTTTATACCCAAAAGGTGCCATTGGATGCTTCAAATCCAAAATATAGTAGATTTTATCCTTTCCCCTACGCTTTATTCTCTTCCCTCGAGTTAATATGACTTATTAAGGGTAATATAAATATTGTGTTAGGATTAAAAAAACATAACAATTTAACTAACCACTCCAAGTGGTATTTTTTTAACATTATTTGGTACATTTCTTGAGTTTTAATGTTTGGAATCTATTACTTGATAAATCATTTAATATAAAAAATATATATATTTGGTCATTTTATTCCATTTTTGTGGTAAAGGTTTCTGGTTTCCACTCTAAAATATAGTAGTTATATCTAGGTGCACAATTAAATAATGTACTATATTCACACTTTGAGTTTTGAAAAAATAATTATGTGAAAGTAACACACGACCTTAATTATGTGAAATTTAAGCATAAGAATCTACTCTTGACATCAAATATATTGTTTTAAATATCAATAACTATAACTCAAAACAATTGTATAAATTAGGTCAGTGAACTAGATATTAATGATTCTCTTATGATTCAACATTAATTATAATCCCATGGTTATATAATAAATGATACAATAGTTTTAATAAACAATAAATTTTGATAGCATGGTATAATTTTATTTTACATCTAATCATACTCAGACTCATAAACTTACAAATTCAGAAGAAAAAAAAATAACAGAAGGAAAACAGACCTGTGGGGTCACCTATATGAAAAGTTAAAAAAGATGGATTTGTTTCAACTAACCAACAACCACTGTGCATGTACCCTCAACGAAGATATTCGATCAGAAATTATAAACAAAAAGGTAAAAGAATATTAGAATGTTATACTTCATCGAAAAATATAATATTAAATATGTTTTTAGTTATTTAATTTATAGTGAATTTTGGAATTTGTCTATTTTAAAATTTTGGACTAATTTAGTAATTATTTTTTGAAATATGTATATTTAATTATTTTAATCAAATTTTGTTAAGTTTATTTGACATTTTAAACATGTTTCATAATAGTATTTGAGTTAATATTAAGTAAAAATGTGTGAAACAGTATAAACAACTCAAATATAATTTTGAAATACATACGAAACATCAAATAAACCTAACAAAATTTGATTAAAATGACTAAATTTACTTATTTCGAAAGATGAAAAACTAAATTAGTACAAAGTTTCAAAATGAACAAATTTTAAAATTTACTAATAAACAAATTTTAAAATTTACTAAAAATTAAAGAAAAAAACATATTTAACCCTAAAATATATTTGGATAAATCTTTATTTTCCCTCGATTGTGTATATTCTGGTTGGGAAAGAGTACAGGCAAAGAATACAAGGCTAAGAAATTGATTTTCTCTTTGGGGCACTTCACTCCACCTTGAGTGGATGTTGTTAGCTTTATGGCACATGCACGATGATAAGGGTAACCTTTTTTTTATTGGTTGTGGTCCTCATCTTGTGACGGTGACCTCAAGCTACTTACTTGTGTCACATTCACGTACATTGCAAGAAAACAAATACCATGTTACATTTAAGGAATTATTTATTTATTTATTAAATATATATTTCATATCAGTAATAAAACAAATTTAAACCATATAAGTGAATAAAAAATTGTTTTATAAAATTAAGTTTAACTTAGTTTTAATACTTATTAAAATTTTATCAACGAGATTTATATATTTAATCTTACATTCAAGAGGTATATAGTTCAATAAATTTAATTAATTTTATAAAATTAAATTAAACTTTTTAGAATTTATTTTTTTAACAGTATTTACTCTAAATTTTGGACATTAAGAAAACATCTTAAAATATTTAACAACTTGACACTGACAATGTGAGATAATTTAGTAAAAGAGGAAAGAAACAAAAAAAATTAGGCAAATAAGTTGATTAAACTGAAATGAAGACCCACGTGTAAGTAGGGACATCATGCACGACTAGGATAGTAATGTTTCATGGTTTTCATGTGTTTGTGACAATATTGGTTTCATCATAGTGGCGGAAAGAGGGGTCGTAGTTTCTTAAGTTTTTATTACAATTCTCAGCCCCACCCTAGCACATTATATTATTGTAGTATTTTTGTGTGCGTCGTGCGATTTCACCTGGAAAATCCTCTCGTAGCATAAGAGTGTGTTCATTTAAGGTATTATCAAAAGATTTACGTCGATTATAGATAAAATAATTTTATAATATATAAGTGAAGTGTAAATTTTGTTTTACAAATCAATTTTTTTAAAATTAAACTAGACTTAAAGTCTCATTCTAATATAATATCAGAGTCATAGTAAACAAAAAATATTATCCTAGTGAAAATTTTTAAACATTTTGTTCCATCCGTTATTGGATCGGTGATGGACTACCCATTTTTAGTCTTGCATTAGATGTATATACCTCTCAGCGTGAAGGAGACACTAACGGACCATTCATTTCTAGTCTCACGCATGAGATGTATATATCTCGACGTGAAGGAATGTGTTAAAAATTTCATATCAACTAAAGACAAGACAATTTTATGATATATAAGTGAGGTACAAATCTCACCTTACATTATGATATAACGTGGTTACATGCCCATTCTGCGAAGTTAGAATGAAATATTAAATACTTCTCTTTATGTTTTCCAAAAATGAAATATTAAATTGGGTATCGGGTATCGGTGTAGCCAGAGCGTTTAAGATTCCTTCGTCCGCACAACTACAGGACTTTTACTTCATGCACCTCCACAACAGTTTTGCACTCCCCCTATATTTTAAAGTGACAATTTTACCTATCATGAGAGTGACTTCCAGAATATACCTGTTTCGAAAATTTTCAGAACAAGATTTTCATAATAAAATTTTAGAAACAAGATTTTTAAAGCATATTAAATGCATTACAGCAAACACTCTCTAGAATATAATTTCCGGACGAAACTTTTTGAAACACATATTCTAAAATGAGTCTTTCTAAACATCCCTACAATAAATGTGTTATAAAAAAGAGTTTTGTGCAATATATGAATATATTTTGAAAATAACTTTTTGGAACGAGTTTTCTTTCGCATTTTCTCCTCTTCCTCTGCAGTGTTCTCCTTATTCCTCTCTTCTTCTCCTTGTGCTGCGGTGGTAACGATGAAAGTGGCAGCACAATGGTGGTGTGTTGCAGTGGTGAACGGTGTCTGAATCTTTTTTCAAAGATTGTGGGGGTGCAGTTATTAATTGTGGGAGTTTTTAATTACAGACAAAAAGTGCCATCCAGCCCATTAAAGTTTTTCATATTTTTATTTTCTTACTTCAAAACCAACACATACGAAAGCATTTTCGTGAAGCTTGTGACGAGGTGGGAAAAGAAATTTTATGAGGTGGAGGAAGCAATTTCCTAACAATTTTACAAACACACGTGAGCCCACAACATAATTTACATTCTTAAAGCTTAGGAACATTAAGAGCAGCTTCCATAATTTACTGTCTTTTGCCACTTTTATTTTAAGACATGATAGTATGTATGTATGACCATAACTTTTACGGACAAAATTTAGATGATGTAAGGCAGCACAAACAACATCTCTATAATATGATATTATATTTAAATTTTGCTTTCTGTAATAATATTTTAACCTTGAAAAAACTTTTGGGAAATTATGAAATTAACAATAACTTTTTTATTTGACAAAATTAATTTATAATTTTATAGTTTTTTAATATTTTTTAACCAAAAGATTGTGTTCAATAGATGTATTAATATCTTTTCACTTAATTCATTTTATGTGGAGTGGCTTTGCCAATTGCCACCATGTTTTGTTCCTCAGCATCTTATTATCCCTGGGGAATGGCAGAAGAACATGTAGCAAGAGTTCAACATGGTTTGCGCTAGTTCACTAATCCACCCGGGAAGCACCGTTTTAGTATCTTTGCCATCAATCCAAAGGAAAAAACGAGGTATGTGACCTTTCTTCATCAGCATAGCAATTACGAACTGTTTTTCATTTAATTTAATTCCCCCCGTATTCATCATACTTTGAAACCATTTTCACAGGGAATGTGTTATGTAACAATAAGGTAAGAAAACAAAGAGTAGCATCAATGTCAATGTCCCTTGGTAACCAGAAAAATCAGAATGCAGAAGAAGCAAGTGTAAGAGAAGGTGAAAGGCTCTATCTGGGGTTTGACTTTGGCACATCTGGTGCCAGGTTTGCCATAATCGACAAAGATGATGCAATTCGAGCTGAGGCAAAGAGAGAGTACCCTTTGTACTTGGTATCATTCTATTTTCTGTTTTGTGCTAGCATACGATGAATTGGGTTAATTCTGTGTTTAACATGTGAAACGAAGGTTTATGTAATTGTTAATTCGGAGGTTTTTGTTTGTGTTGTCTAGAAAGAGTGGAGAGTCGCAGGATTGGGTACGCTCATGGAAGGAGACACTGTTTTCTCTGCTTGAAGATGTCCCACTCGACATTCGCAAACACATTGTGGCTATTTCAATTGACGGGACTTCTGCCACTACTCTCATTGTTGATAGGTGGATGAGTATTATTGACCTGCACTTTTTGATTTTGTTTAATTTGTTTGTGTTGATTTGAATTGTATTAAAGATTATGCATCTGAATTCTGAATTCTGAAGTAGGAATGTGAATTTGGTGTTGCAGTTACACAGGGGAACCGTTGTGGAGACCTTTTCTTTACAATGAGAGTTGTTCTGATGCATTACCAATGGTGAAGTCTATTGCTCCTCAAAATCACACGGTTTGCACTGGGTCGTCCACTCTGTGTAAACTCGTCTCTTGGTGGAACCATGTTGGTTCGGATAAAAAACCTGCTTTGTTGTTGCACCAAGCAGATTGGCTTTTGTGGCTTCTTCATGGAAAGCTTGGAGTTACAGATTATAATAATGCTCTCAAGGCATCATTTAATAAGTCTATCACCGTTCTGGGTTTTCACAGCTATATGAGATTTATGTCTATGTTGCATTTTTAACCATTTTTTTGTTTTGTTTTGCAGGTTGGCTATGATCCTGAAGTGGATTCGTATCCTTCATGGTTAGTGTGTCAACCATATTATCATCTTTTACCTTCAGTTCTTGCTCCCGGAACTCCAATTGCTTGTTTAAAGGAGGAAATTGGAAAAAAATATGGTATGTTTTCTTTGCACATTGATTGCAAGCGCAATGAGTGAGGATCTGTACCTAAAAACCCTTTTTATGGTTATATATTAAGAGAGCCTTCTGTAAAACCAAAATTAAACTTAAATGTTTAGGTTTTAGTCTCCAGCTTTTATTGGTAAAGCTTATTATTAGTATGGAAATTTCTAACTTCAGGGACATTAACCGGGGGGAGAAATAGATTGTTTTTTATTTGTTGAAAAATAAGGCTTTGTCTGATAAGTGTTATGTACAACCGCACTTGTTTGTTACTAGGTTCCTATTAATAAGGTTTTTTGTCCTTCCAATTTGTTATGTACAACCTTATCTGGGTTTTGTTTTCTATTCAGACCAGTGAATAAAACTTTATTGCTATAGAATTGAAAATCATGTGTACTGCATATCCTTTCAGGTTTTCAAAAGGACTGTGTTGTGTGCACCGGAACCACCGACAGTATTGCTGCATTTCTTGCAGCTCGTGCTAGCCAACCTGGGAAAGCTGTAATCTTCTTTTATCTTTTACTGTTGCTTATTAAGACAACTTCAGTTTCATAGAAAGCTGTATTTACGGTTGCCAAATAAATTGGAAGTTTCGTATTTTTCATGATTTTGTATTCAGTTTAGTATTCAAAAATAACGTTGAAGCTTATCAGCTTCAAGAATGGAATTTTTCTGTGCTAATATTTAGTCAATTTTGATTTTTGCATAGAAATCTTTCTGCTAATCCATCTCTGACAGTTACAGATCATGTTCCTTATCAATGCTACTACTATGACGCTTTTATAACCTGGTTTCTCATACTCTTCTTGGTAGGTCACTTCATTGGGTTCAACACTGGCGATTAAGTTACTCAGCAATACAAGAATTGAAGATTCTCGGTTTGGGGTTTACAGCCATCGCCTTGATGATAAATGGCTCGTTGGTGGTGCTTCAAACACTGGTGGAGCAATTCTTAGACAGCTTTTCACTGATAATCAATTAGAGAAACTGAGTGAACAGATCAATCCCTCACAACCTTCTCTTCTGGACTACTATCCCTTGCCCAAAGCAGGTGAAAGATTCCCAGTAGCAGATCCAAATTTGGCTCCAAGGTACTGAATCCCATCTGCTTTATCATTGGATCACTCATTTTTTGGAATTCAAATCCAGTTCCCATTTCAATTTTAGCTTGTTTGGAATAGTGTTTATAATATTCTCCCAAAAAGTCTCTTAACATGAACAAAACAAGTGCTGACCAAAAAAGAATCGTTAAAATAAGTTATCAATCGAAGGGAAAGTTTTGGGTGATTGTGCCAATTTTTAGAAAGGAGAAATGACATCTCAAGTTCAATATACAAAGAATCAGCATTAATTAGTTCTCAAAAGGCTGGTTCATTTTGGGTCTTGTGACAAAGCCAAATTTGGTTCTGCTAACTGTACCATCCAAAAGGCGAATTTTAACTTAACCACAAATCAATCTTAACTCATAGCAGGAAGTATAGTTTATTTCGATTTTTTATTTTCTGAAAACTTAATCTAAACAAGTCTGAAAGACTTTTCATTTTCATAACCAAGTTTGAATTCTTGGGCAGGCTTCATCCACGTCCTGAAAACGATGTTGAGTACCTGCATGGGATTTTAGAATCCATTGCGCGTATAGAGGTAAAACTGAAAATCTTCTGACTCAGATGAGACACTATCTTCATTTCATATTTTTGTTGAAACATGTGTGGATCTTCACGCATCCACACTAGAGCGAAATGTGAAAGACTCTTGAATGTTATTTTAGGCAAAGGCATATGGGTTGCTAAAGGAGCTAGGAGCAACCCAGGTAGAGGAAGTTTTCACTGCTGGTGGAGGAGCCAAAAATGAGAAGTGGATAAAGATTCGTGAGAGGGTGCTTGGTTTGCCTGTGAGTCGTGCAAATCAAACAGAAGCTGCATATGGAGCTGCATTATTGGCAAAAAAGGGTGATCAGCAAAATATTCTTTCATAACATTATTGCACTCCACCTGTTTGATCATGGTAACCAGGAATAATTCTGAGTTCAAATTGTTCTTGTGAAAATGAAATTGAAGTCCGAAGAATGTTTCAACATGGATGCCACAGTGATGTTAAGTTATCTTCTTGGGTTTAAGAATAATGAGACTTTAACATCTTTATTATTTTATATACTATTATATAATGAAATATAGTATTTTATTATTGAAAATAGGTGTTTTATTTATGCTTTAAAGTTCAGCATCAAACCCTGTTTGAAAAGCCAAATAAATACAAATAATAACCGAGAAGAAGTGGTGTTTGGTTTGGTTTGATATAGAAAGTACTGCAAGTTATTGCGCCGATGAGAGAAAGGACAGTGTTGAATTCACTAATCTGAAATTTGTGGTACCTATAACCACGTGGGTCCATGAAATCATTACGCCTTTCTAATCCATCTTCGACACCCCTTCTTCCCAAATCTTCCTCATCATCAATGATCCAAGATTTACATTTGCGAATACCAAAATTTTAGCCCAAAAATCTATCTAGGTTTTTGGTAAATTTTTAAGGTGACTTATTGGGGAATGGTAAGGGAAGACATTAATCTAGGTTTGGGAAATTTTAAAGGTGACTTAGATGGTAAGAGATGAATATATTAACATGTATACAACTATGCATAACTTTATTATTTAGGACATTTGAATTGTTCATGACAAACTTTAGATTGTGAAGATATAAATGACATAATATTAGTAAAAACACATGAAAAAAATAATAGATTAAACAAACAATGACAATAGATAATACTACTAATAATAAAAGATAAAGAGTTAAGAGTAACATGAAAAAGTCATTATCTTGTTAAATACACGTAAATTTAGAGATCGACTACCATTGTTGTGAGTCTCTTAACACACTTATTGAATGTCTAAGGAAAGTACAAGGAAAATGTCACTTAAAAAAACTCAACTAAGTAAGCAATACTCTTAAAGTAATTACTTTAAAATCTTAAAGTAATTGTTTTTGCCATCTCATAAATATTAATATTAATAACTTATTACTTATGAGTACGAATGAAATGGTTATGTCAAAGATGTATAATGTCTACTCGTTACCGGATCAACAAACAAAAAATAACTTGTTATCCGTCTGTTTACTTGTTGGATATCCGTTTCAAAAACTCCAAGGTATTAATGAATATATGTAAATATTAAAAACGAGTTGTAAAATTTTAATATAAAATCTAAATAAAATTAAAAATGTATAATATATAATATGAATTAAATTTTAATTTTAATTAAATTTAACTTAATAAAATATAAATTAAATTTTAATTTTAATTTTTTTATAGACAATGAATATTCATGGGTGTAAATAATATGATATTCACACCCAACCTATATATAAATGAGTATTAAAATATTTGTTATCCACTAATAATAGATATTCACCACAAATACAAACTATATGTCTACAAATATTTTATTTATTAAATGTATGTTGTATTATATTTTTTTTTTTATTTTTCACTCTATCTTATTAAAAGAGTTATTTTAAGAATTATTTTCCAATATCTTTTATCAAATATGTATTATATATATATATATATATATATATATATATATATATTATTCTATCTTATTTACATTTTTATATTTTTTAACTCATGAAGACTTTATTTTTATAATAAAATAATTTATATAACATAGGAAAACAACAATTTTAATAAATAAAGAAAATTAATCATTTCACATCACCAAAAATTCTCATTATACATTAAAATCTACAATAAATATAATTATAATAGATTATCATATATAAATATATATACTATTTTGTTATAATTTTTCTTTATATGCTATCAGTTTTTATACAAACAACATACCTATTTAAAACTCTCTCATAAGAGAAAAATATAATTAAAATACTGACAATAAATTATATATTTAGAAAGACCCGAATCCAATTCATTTATCGGAAATCCTATCAACTTAGTCTCTTATTCGGCTCAAATCTAATGAACCAACAAAGTCAAAATATTTGTTACAAAAAATTTAAAAAAAAAAAATAGTATTTTTAAAATGTATTTTGGTTTATATAATATAGTGAATATTTTGAAAGAGATTGACAATAATTTTGTCCTGGACAGTGACTCCTCAGTTGATGCATTAAATGTTTATGCAATGATTACCCTTTCGCTCTTTTCCTCTCTCTCTCCCATTCCGTCATTTTTTGGGCTAACCAATACTTCCCACCCTACTCTATACTCTCCTCTCGCCACCTTTCTCATCTATTATTTACTTTTTGAAAACCTATTAAATATTATATTATCCTTAAAATAGTTACGAAAGAACGAAGTGATCATTCAAAACGTAATGTTTTTTACAAAGGCCATAAATAAAAATTTAATTAATTGAATCGTACTCATTTTTATTTAAATATTTTTGTTTGTTATTAATTTTTAGAAAATGTGTCTATTTGATATTAACTTTTATAGACACATTAATAGTTTCTTAATATTTGAAAAAAATATCTTTTCTAAAAAATATTTATTAATGTTGTTAACTTTATTCGATTTTTATCGCTAAATCTTATTATAAATATCTTTAATTTTGTAAATATGTGTTAATAATTTATTCAGAAAATAATCTAATTGATATATTATTTTAAAAGTAACAATTCAATTAATATCTTTTAAAAAACAGATATCAAACTCATTGAATGAATATGATATGATTAATTAAATTATAAATAAAACAGAAAATATTTTTTTTCATTTAAGTATATTTTAAAATTTTCTTTTTAACTAAAATAGATCCTTGATGAATTGTATATAGAGATGGCAAATAAACCCGTCCCCGTGGGTATTGTCCGAACCCGTCCCCGTTTTGACGGGGAATCCCCGCATTGACTGGGTATGGGCATGGGTATGGGGAATCCCCGACTTTTTCAGTTGGGTATGGGGATGGGTATGGGGATGTACATATACCCGC
>Ga0214543_1000184_pt1 | contig 91768 bp, 35 predicted proteins | sample CNSS2metaG_FD_160094 | JGI IMG/M metagenome (GOLD analysis project Ga0214543, IMG submission 160094) | Root nodule microbial communities from cowpea collected in UCLA plant growth center, Los Angeles, California, USA - CNSS2 | ecosystem: Host-associated > Plants > Roots > Nodule | place: USA...
TATATATATATATATATATATATATATATTATACAGATTGCAATCATGCACCATCCGTACATTTAAAATACATGCTTATGCATACTCTTTTTATATGCAAAATTTGTAATTTAATATTTGCTTTGTACTATTTAAATAATTCCCTTCTGTACTGAATTAATTTAGAGATAACATTATCAAACATAAATAAATTTTAAAATCGAAATAAACTCATGTGGAAGTTTTTCTTCTGGAAAAGAATTGGTCTGAGTCCTACATTGGGACCCCCCATGTGTGGGAGTCCAGTCCAGTGCAGGGATTCTCCTGTATTAAAAAAAAAAAATCATATACTAGTTTTGCCATTTTTCTTATGATTTTATTAATCTAATTCCTATTTTAAAATGTGTCTAATTGAAAAACAATGACGCATTAAAAAAAGTATGCAGATAAGAATGAGGATATGATTTAAAATTGAGAGTGAATGCACTTTACCTTGATCGAAGGGACATGAGGTATTCTAAGACCTTTTGTTGTTTACACTAAAAATGAAGTCATGAATTATACCCTTAAAAGACCATTGAAAAACCCGTGACCACCAAAAGCTGTAAAAATTAACGTTACCTCTTCTAACTTTTACCTCTTTACTATTAACATCAAACTATATCTTTAATTGCAAACAACCAAAATAATATTTTAATAATTATATAGTTGTAATAAAATGTATTTAATGTTTCCTAATTAATCTCTTACCAAATAATCACTCTAATAACCAATCTGAATAAAAAATTCTGAATCCCATAATTGGAGTATTAAAAAGCAAAATTGTCAAACTGAAGTATCCTTAAACACCATAGGTTGATTCACCCCCAGAAAAAGATAAAAAGAAGTATTAGTATAATGTAACTAATATGGTATTTAACGGTGAAAAGAAAATAGAAAAAAAAATATTAGTAGTATTTATTTTGATGAATTGTAGCATGTGTGTGTGTATGATTGGTGAGTGTGAAGAGACAGAGCAAACACAGTGGTAGAAGTTTATATAAGGCACACACAAACAAACTCTTTCTCCTTGCTCCTTCTTCTCTCTCATATTCTCAAAGCAAAAATGCCTACCCTGTTCTCCAAACGCCTTCACCTCTGTTTCTTCAAGCTCAAATATCCCACCATTCTCCACCACCCTCACCCTCCACCTTCCACCGACAATTCCACCACCTTCACCCACCCCTCTTCTTCTTCCGACGACGACGACGACCGTTCCTCCTCCACGGAGCCCGACTTCGCCTCCGTCTTCGCCTCCCAGCGCTTCTTCTTCTCCTCCCCGGGCACTTCCAACTCCATCGTCGAATCCCCGGACACCCGCACCTTCGTCCCCACCGGCGGCGGCGTCACAGTCCCCAAGTATTCCCTCAACCCCTACGTGGATTTCCTCCGCTCAATGCACGAAATGATCCGTTCACGACAAGTCTTAGACATCACCCAAGACTGGGACTACCTCCACGAACTTCTCCTGTGCTACCTCGCTCTCAACCCCTCTCACACCCACAAGTACATCATTCGCGCCTTCACCGACCTTGTCCTCCAACTCCTCTCCTCCACCCCCTGTCGGACGCACAACCAACACCACCACCGGCGCCACCGTAGCCTCTCCGGAAACTTCCTCTGAACAAAAAAAATAAAACATTAACTCATCATCATTAACACGAGGTTGGTTCGTTTCGAGTTATTTTATCTTACCAGACAAAGAACATATTGGCGGTTGAGCGATCCACTTCATGGGATTCTTTTTTTTTTTTTTTTAAATTTTCGTATCTTTGTCTTGGGTAAGAGTGGAACCAGAGCGGCGTTTGTATTTTGATGATCAAAAAGAGAAAGTTAGCGAAACGAAGGAGAAAGCAGGCGTGTGTTTGGATGAAGGTGTTTGGTTATGATGTATTAAAGAGTATATAGTGCTGCTGCTGCTTCTTTGTTTGTTGTTGTGTTCCTATTATGTAAAATAAGTATAAAGTATACTATACTCTCTCTGGGTTTGAAAGAAAAAGCGAAAGGTGTAAAATTTGTTGGAGTTGTTTCGTGACGTTGGTGATGGGGATAGTGGGTGACAAGCAGTGTTGGTTTATTGTCCTTGTGTTTGTTGCTGTTGCCGCTGTGTGTGTGGTCCTCATAATGGTATAATTAACTCCGCGAATAGCAGGGGAATTCTGCACACTAACTCACGAGCACCTTGCTTTTCTTGTATCTAGTAAGGTACGATGGTGGGCTTTCTTTTGTCTCTCCAGCCACATGTCCTCCAAAAACAGATATTAATTTCTTCATAACGCCAAATCATGATTTTTAATTCTCCAAACTAAAATGCAGGTATCTGAGTATCTCTATGATTTTAGACATTGAGCTTAATCTCTGCAAGATGTGATTTTATTAGCTTCAAGAGACAATGATCTTGATCCTTGATGGAAAGAAATTGGACCATATGATACGAGTGTTCGTGGGAAGGATGAAAAGGAATATTGGGATAAATTAATGGAGGGAGGTTGCAGGTTGCAGGTTGCAGGTGGCAGTACTTCCTTTTCCCCCTTCTTTTCAGCTTTTTCACCCCATGAAAATAATGCACCCATCAAAAGCAGAAACAAGTACAAAAACAATCAAGGACGAGGGAGAGAGCAAACCTGACAAGTGACAACAAAAAACAGAACTAGATAAGGTTCTTTACCAAACCACCTATTAAAATTGCTTAGTGAATAACAACACCCAAAGAAACAAACAGTTTAGTGACTCTGATGTACCAAAAACTCACTGCTGTGTCTTCCTGCATTTTCATTCCTTTCTCACATGTTCACTTTTCAATGTCTGTATTACTAACGCACACAATCATTTACCTCAGACGTGTGTTCCACTCCAAATTCTCTACCTTAAACATCAAATTTTAGTTAACTTTTAAATTCTTAACGTAGCTCTTCGGTAGTGATTGGTCTAAGTCAATTGGTTGAGTGGACAGTGTAAACTCCCTCGATTCTTATTAAACTACAAAAACCACACAACTAACACATGCACCAAGATTGGCTTTTGCCAGTTATAAAAATGAAGAGTTTTCACAACTTGCTTCGATACGAAAATTCAGAAGGCCCACAGGTTCAAATCACCATGGCCAAGAATTACTTAGCGTGGAACAACACAAATTCGCATCGGGCATAAAAAGCTTTCTGGAGGTTTACTCTACGTAATAATTGCTATTTATTTAATGGCCCTTGTAGGGAAAACTTGGGGACAAACAAAGAGTATCCAAAGAGAGCTTCAACAACTGCGGCTAAAGAATGGATATTGAGTTTAATTAATTTTAATTATGGATTAAAAGTAGTTGGTTTAGGTAAGTTCATATACCGGACTATTTGTCTTTAAGTGTATGCATTATTATTATATGCCAATGTTCATTTCCACGACAAGTTTATGGAATATGTTAACTTAGAGTGGGGGTAGAGAGGGGTTTAAAATATCCCTACGCGAGTATACCAACTTCCATATACACTTCTCACTTTAACTAAATAAAACAACATTGTTAATGTACCAAATCATATTTAACTATAAAACATGCTCGGTAAAGACCGCTAGTGACTTAATTAATAGTAGTATTAGAAACAGTAATGATAAGGACTGCTCTAGAAAAGCCAAAACACGCAAGATTCTCGTTCGTAATTTTATCATACGAATAAAAACATGAACGAGGTATCGTATACGATTTTCTGTTTTGTTACGAACCATTTGTTTAAGATTACTTTTACAAAGTTCACCTTTTAACAAAAACTTTACATTTTTCTTTTCACCATGCCTGCGGGCACATAATATAAAATATTGTTTGTTAAAAGAAAAAACTCGATTGTTCTTAGACTTTTAGCCGCTCTCCCATTTTCTGAAAAATAAAATAATCCACTTTCACACCATAGGTAAAAATTCTTAAATCGGTTAATTTAGTTAAACCGTTTGACATAAAATGTAAGTACACAAGTTTAAGATACACAATGTAATTACACCCTTACCTTTTCATTACGTTCATCTTTATAAGGTTCGTTTTTTGTAAGATTACGGTATACGTATATTAATTCTTCTGTAAGAAGAATCTACTATTGGGATTCAGGATTCAGGATTCATGATTGAGAAGTTGGATTCAATGAATTATTTAACTTATGTTTTTCATATGATCTGATGAGGTAGTTTGGATAGAAGATATAGCACCCTACGCAACATATCTTTCTGAAAGTGATTTTCGATTTAATTAGATCCCTTATTGACCAAACATGAAACGCAGAACATAAATAGTTCAATCATAAAATGTGGTAAGCATGTTTTATTATATGTTTCAAAATAATATTACATGTACAGTAGAACACTTTTACTATTAAGAAATGGAAAAGAAAAATACAAGGCATATAAATATTGCGACAAAAAATTATTAAATAAATTAGTGTATGAATTATTTATCAAACGTAAGCACACGAACATTGAAGTTTGGACAGGATTTGACGCTGTGACCCCTCCTATAATTGAAAATAATGGCAACGTAGAGGAGAAGTTAAAAATAGAGTCCAATATAAACATGTTACATTAATTGAATACGTTCGAATCAAAATTGTGCTGATACAAATCTTTGAAGTGACCTACACACCTCACTTCACACAAGACATGCATATTAGAGTAAGTAAAAAGTTAGATGACTAAAATACAAAAATGACAAATCTGAGGTTGTTGGATAGTATATATAAGTTTATATAAAACAATAACTTTATATATATTGATCTTAAATTTATACTGTTGAAAAAATTACTGCTTCTATCATTATCATATTGTGTGATCTCATAATCACCACATGATTTCAACACACCTCTCACACAAAATAATCTAAAACTAAAAGTCATTGATCGAAAAAATGTTAATGACAATTGATTAAATTAAAAGTAAAAAGGGTAATTAAAAAATTAACTCGAAATAATTTAATTTAGATAATTAAATTCATTTGAATTCCTATGAACCACAAATGGAAATGCAAAAAAAAGAAGCCATGTTGTTTTGCAAATACGAGCGCTGAAACAGGACATATTGGGAGTGATAAAAGTGGTTTTGTATTCTTTTCAAAATCCTGTTTTATCTTACACACCTGTCCTTCTTTTGTAGGGCTATATAGGCTTCTAGGTAGCCACTATTCTTGTTTTCATGCACAAGGACAACGTCCATTGCATGTTTCATGCTCCATGCTTCTATCCTTATGCTTCGTTTATCTTTATAATAATAATTCATCTGCTTTTTTTAAATTACTCATGTTTCTTCATTTATGTTCACCCTTTTCTCATTTTCACGTCTTTATATACGCAAAATAATTGTATTAAAACACTGAGTACAAAGCAATAGTAAAAACAAATTGATTTGCAAATTGTCTACAAAAGTTGAAACTAATATGAAAGTATAAAAATGAAGAACTTTATATTTTGAAATAGTTAGTGGCAGATCTTCAACCAATATTTTGAGATGTTAAAATTTTAGTTGAAATACTCTTTTTGATTTATTTTTTGGTCAAAAAATGTCAAATTGGTCATCTAGTTTTTTTAGTTTCAATTTGATTCTAATTTTTTTAAAAATTATGTGATTCGATCCTTTTTGTTAAATTTCTTGAAGCGGAACAAATATTTTTATCAAAATTGACATTAGGATTATCTCAATTATACCAATAAAATAAACTATCTTTATTCATAACTTCAATTTTGATAAACAAATATTGATCCGATTCAAGAAATTTAACTAAAAATGATCAAATTGCATCTTTTTGTCAAAACTTGGAACCAAAGTGAGACTAAGACAAAACTGGATGACCAACTTAATATTTTTGAATGATAATAGAGACCAAAAGAATATAATCCCAAAATTGTTATATAAACAGCTAAAAACATTGTATTTACTTTTTTCTACGATAATAAAAAATAATAAAATTATTACTTTTGTTATTATTAATTATAAAATTAAATATAAATAATTTTTATAATTATTATAATTAATTTTCATTTATAATAATTAAGTTTAAAAAAACAATTAAATTGAAAAAATGGTTAAATTAAATAAATGATCGCTTAAAAAAATAATATTAATAAAATAATTATTTTAATTTAAAAATATATATTTAAAAGGTAAAATTAAAAAATAAATGTGGACAACAAAAAGGAGACTATTTCTTTATATATAGATATAGATATATAAAAATATTTTAGAATATAAAAAATACAAAATATATTAAATATTAAATTTAAACAAAATATTTGAATTACTTATTAAATTATATAAATATAAAAAAATTTGGGGGGCATGGTCCGCCTATGTCACTATTAAGGTTCGTCTCTAGTAATAACACTAAAAGTGTAAGAAACGAAGGAGATGAATATTATCTTGGATAATGATACTATGACTCTCATTTTTTTTACTTTGATCATTTCCTCTCTGACGTAACTTAGTGTGTGTCATTGATTAATGTACCACTGTCTTTTCCTCCCACATCCTATACTTTTTTGTGTGCTATCCTATTAATTTTAAATATGTCTTTTGCTTTTTATTAAATTTTCTTAAAATGTTAATGATATTGTATAATTTAAAAAGTAGAATTATAGTTCGAAAAGTATAATTCCTAATTGTAAACTTGATCATTCTTGACTAGATTAAAAAAATATATATATATATATATATATATATATATATATATATAATTTTTGAAAGAATTGATTAATTTTATTTATGATTTAACTAAATTTTATTTTTTAAAAGTTTGAGTATTTTTAATGGGATTTTTATCGAATATTATTATTACATGAAACCTTAACAAAATCTATATTTTCTAATTAAGTCTCTCTTAGTTGACTTTTTTGTTAGTTAAGTAATATGATTATTATTATGTTTAGTTTCAAAAGAAATAGAGATTTTATGAATAATATAAAATAATATTAATGTTAATGTAACATATGATTTTTATTATTTTTGTTAAAAATGTATTGGATAATAAGATTATATTTCTCGGTAACTTTCATAACATCACAATAAAAAATTATCAATGTACAACTATTGATGTAGAAGAGCATTTTTTTTATCCAATAAAATTGTCAATAAAAATAAATATACAATTCAACATGATCATGAAATAAAATAACAACTACGTTACTTAGTTAAAAAAATAACAAAAAATTAATTAAAAATATATAATTTTTAAGTATTTAATGAACTAAATAAATTTAATAAAATTTTAGGTAAAAGTATTTAAAATTACAACGGAATTAAAAGTTAATTAAGTTTTGTTATTCTATTCAAGAGTTTATAAAACCCTCCGTCCATCATAGGACAAGGGAGGTTCCACCTAAAAATATAAATGGAATTTATTAGTTTGTAACATTTGGGGACCTCGGAGAGAGAATAAATTTCAGAAATAAGGTAAATATTTTAGTCTTTGCACTCCATGCGGTACACTCCATTTCAAAGTAAGATGTTGCTTCTAAACCAACTAATTTTGTTTTTATACAATTGAATAAAGTAAAATAAGATGAAATGACTGTTATTAGATTATTCTTTTTGAACATTTTCCAGAAAAAGAATAAAAAAACACATGAAATGTATACTTAATATTCCAATGGAAAATAAAAGTTGAGATTATGTCATCCTGACATTGATCATCTTCTAGAAGAAAAAACTATCGAGATTTGACTTAAAGACAGAGATAAAAGAAAAAATAGTGGATTGCTAGTTAATAACATTACTTTTTTTAAGAGAATAATGATTTAAAAATTGATCACTGATATTTTTTTTATTAGTTTCTATATATTTCTTTAAACTTTAACCATTTACTTAATATATTTATACCTTTTTAAAAAAAAATTGTAATGTATTTTATACTAAATAAAAGTTTATAAGTATTTACATTTTATAAATGTTAATGTATATTAAAATATTACATAATTGAATTTGAGTCATATCACCGTACATTAGTCATACTCAACATGATTTTTGTTAAAATTAAAAAAAAAATAATGTAATTTTAACATCAATTTAATAGTTTAAAATCATTAAATAAAATATTTTGTATTTGATAATAACAAAGCACAAAATAGTTATATTACACTCGTCCTAAATAAGATAGGCTGAAATATAAATTTATACATCTCGGTCTAAAAGATTGAAGTTTTTCAAATATATATATATATATATATATATATATATATATATATATATATATATATATATATATATATATGTACTGGGATAGGACTAGCTCGGATTCCGACCTAGTTCTACTGTGTACCAGGATATAGCTAGTTCGGATTCTGACCTGACTTTTGTTGTGTACTGGGATAGGACTAGTTCGGATTCCGACCTAGGTCTATTGTGTACCAGGATATAGCTAGCTCGGATTATGACCTAACTTTTGTTGTGTACTGGGATCGGACTAGCTCGGACTCCGACCTAGCTCTATTGTGCACCAAGATATAGCTAGCTCGAATCCCGGCCTGACTTTGAGTGTAATCACTAGCTCGAAAGGCGAAGTTGGATGTTTCTCTCTCAGTAATGGGTCAGAGTAGCGTTTTTTAGGCCCAACAGGCCCACTATGAAGTGACCCCCTGAAATATAGGAAGTAGTTCCCCAAATCTAGGCTCGAATCCAGAGACTATCGAAATGCATGGGTGGTTACTTGGGCGGTTCCCTGAATAAACGCTAAAAGATAAAGCAGTTCCTTATCAGTCGGGATTGGAGGTTATCAGAAGGGGTATAAAGAGACAGAAAGGGATAACTAAGGGGGCATGAGTGAAGAAAAAAGGGAGAGTGGAAGAAACTAGAAATTAGTTTGGTAGCTAATTGTATCTGAATTTGCATACCGGAACAATATATATATATATATATATATAAGAACTTTATATGCTAACTAAACAACTATACTATTATCTTTTTGTATCGATCTAACTACAAGATCCTCATTTGCTCACACCAATAAAGTGATCATTGAAAAAAAAACAACACAAGACAAACAAAACACAGAGAAAAGGACAAGCTAATCTATAAAAGATAGAAGTCTATATCCTTAGGACTCCAAGAGGGAAATCCTTCAATAATTCATTCAGCGAGGGTGTTCTTGACAAGCGACTACAATGTTATTAAACTCTTTGACTTTTGATTCGCTTCATTGAGCAAGTAGCGACTCCTATGCCATTGAGTCTTTGACTTTGTATTCGTGGAGCGAGCTATCCCTCAACCAGCGATTCTACTTAATTCTGAAGATGATTTTGCATAATTATGCCTTCTCAGTCAAGTCTAAGTCAAGAATTTTCACATATACCAAACTTTAATCAACCACAAACATAAGTACCAAACACTCTCAACAGCAAAACCATATGTTTTTTACATATAACAACCTCAATTTTTAAAACATCAACTTCATACAATCATGTATCATTCCATAGATCAACACACCAACAATCCACAACATTATCAAACAAGCAATTGAATATTTCTATAACTTAAAAACACTTAAATTAGCTTTCCTAACTTGGAAGATGACTCCTCGAAACACTCAAAAAGTAATAAATCTCCCTTCCAACTATCAAGACGCACTACTCAACCTAAAGACATCGCAAACATGATTAGAAAACATCATTAGAATCATTGATTAGCAGAAACTCTCAAGGAAGACACAAAAAGCTACATGCGAGTTACGATCACTCACATGCGCAAAGATTAATCCAGATAAAGAAAAAAGACAGAAAATCAATTTACTTGGTTTGAGAAATTGATCAGACAAGAGTGAAGAGCTCGCCACAGAGATCACCTTAACAGTCTCTGATCTTAAAAAAATGCTTAATAATATAATAAATTTAGATAAAATAAAAAAGGACCGAGAGAAAAGGTTTGTAAAAAAAATTTATATTAATAAATAATAAAATTGGTTTATAAACTTCTATTTATACTTAAATATTTTTTAATATTAAAATAATCAAGTATTCACTCTTTTAAACATTATATCGATCCATCCTAAAATACCATTCTCTAAATCTTCATAAATAATACTCAAATCGTATTTTATCAAACAAATACAATTTTATTTTAGTGAGTAAAAATTGCATGAATGTAACACGAATTATTTACTATGTTATATTAACTAAACACAACTCTTTTACTTTTGAATTTTTTTTTCAAATTTGTCAAAGTTTCTGTGATTTTGAAGAAAAAATGTACCATTTGAATGCTTTTACCTCTCTTTTCGGCGTATGGATCTCATGAATGTGGAATAAAATTATATTATTTATATTTTTTTCTTGATAAATCGAGTCAAATGAATAAAATAGCCTTTTTATTTAATTATCATCAACCAGGTAATATAAGGTTTGAACATTATTTACAGAAACAAAAATTATTTAGACCCAAAATAAACTGAATCAAACCCTAACAACATCTAAGAATAAACCGATGCTTAAGTAGCGCAACTTAGAAATTTGAAACGGCATGCAAGAAAACCAAAGCTTGTAGAAAAGAATGCACTCTGTTTTCCGATCACCATATCCATGAACGCGCCCTCTCCAAACCTGCTTGGTTCTCTGCTGGAGTCAGCAGTTTCAACCCACTCTTCCCTGCTTGGCCGTGCGGCCCACGCGCTCATCCTCAGAACCCATGACACCCCTCTCTCATCCTTCCTCTGCAACCACCTCGTCAACATGTACTCCAAACTCGACCGTATCAACTCAGCTGAAATCCTTCTCTCACTCACCAACCCCCGCACCGTCGTCACCTGGACCTCTCTCATCTCCGGCTGCGTTCACAACCGTCGTTTCACCTCCGCGCTCCTCCACTTCACTAACATGCGCCGCGAGTCTGTTCTCCCTAACGACTTTACGTTTCCCTGCGTCTTCAAAGCTTCGGCTTCGTTGCACATGCCCTTTACTGGAAAACAGCTTCATGCCCTCGCCCTAAAAGGTGGAAATATATTGGACGTGTTTGTGGGGTGCAGCGCCTTTGACATGTACAGCAAAACCGGCCTTCGAGTTGAGGCTCGTAACATGTTCGACGAAATGCCGCACAGGAACTTGGCCACGTGGAATGCGTATATTTCCAATGCAGTTCAGGATGGCCGGTGTTTGGATGCAGTTTCCGCATTTAAAAAGTTTCTTTCTGTGGGTGGAGAGCCAAATGCGATAACGTTTTGTGTGTTTCTCAATGCGTGTGCTGACATGGCGAGTTTAGAGCTCGGGATTCAGTTACACGGATTTATAGTGCGGAGCCGGTACCGGGAGGATGTTTCTGTTTCCAATGGGCTTATTGATTTCTACGGAAAATGTGGGGACATCGTGTCATCTGAAATGATTTTTAATAGAATTGGCAGTGGCAGGAGGAATGTTGTTTCCTGGTGCTCTATGCTTGCTGCTCTTGTGCAAAACCACGAGGAAGAGAGAGCGTGTATGGTCTTCCTTAAGGCAAGGAAGGAGGTTGAGCCAACAGATTTCATGATATCGAGTGTACTCAGTGCGTGTGCGGAGCTTGGAGGGCTTGAACTGGGCAGGTCAGTTCATGCTCTTGCTGTTAAAGCATGTGTGGATGAGAATATATTTGTTGGGAGTGCACTTGTTTATTTGTATGGAAAATGTGGAAGTATAGAGAACGCAGAGCAAGTATTCAGAGAAATGCCGGAGAGGAACCTAGTCACTTGGAATGCACTGATAGGTGGATATGCACATTTGGGCGATGTTGACATGGCATTGACTTTATTTGAGGAGATGACACTGGGCAGCTTTGGTATAGCACCAAGTTATGTTACACTAGTTTCGGTATTGTCAGCGTGTAGTAGGGCAGGGGCAGTGGAGAGAGGTTTGCATATATTTGAATCCATGAGAGGGAGATATGGAATTGAACCAGGCGCTGAGCATTATGCATGTATTGTGGACCTTCTTGGGAGGTCTGGTTTGGTTGATCGTGCATATGAATTTATTAAAAGAATGCCAATTCTTCCTACTATATCTGTATGGGGAGCTCTACTCGGGTCTTGTAAGATGCATGGGAAAACAAAGTTGGGGAAAATTGCAGCTGAAAAATTATTCCAGCTAGATCCTGATGACTCTGGCAACCATGTAGTGTTTTCCAACATGCTTGCATCTGCTGGCAGGTAAAAATTCACAATTTCGATAACTAAGTTTCCTTCTTGGATAGAATTGACAAGTTAGCTGAATTGTTCGTTCTATTTGGTAGAATAAGCTGTCCCATCCAAATTAGTCTCAAAAGAATTTACCTTCTTTTGCATTTTTCTGCATCTAGTAGGATAAGGTTGTATTATTGTTGTGGTGGTTTTCATTTTTCTGTAGTTTCTTTAACATGTTTAGCCGGAACTAAAACTGTCTCTTCCTTCTGAATTAACATTGTTTATGGTTCTATTGCTAATGCTTGTAATTGCTAAATGCAGATGGGAAGAAGCCACTATTGTCAGGAAGGAAATGAGAGATATTGGTATTAAAAAAAATGTTGGTTATAGTTGGGTTGCTGTAAAGAATAGAGTCCATGTTTTCCAAGCAAAGGATAGTTCTCATGAAAAGAACTCCGAAATTCAGGCAATGCTAGCTAAGCTCAGAGTGGAGATGAAGAAAACTGGGTATGTTCCTGATACCAACCTATCACTCTTCGATTTAGAAGAAGAAGAAAAGGCTTCAGAAGTATGGTACCACAGTGAGAAGATTGCTCTAGCATTTGGCCTCATAGCTCTCCCTCATGGAGTGCCCATACGTGTTACAAAAAATCTTAGGATTTGTGGAGATTGTCATAGTGCCATCAAGTTCATCTCAAAAATTGTTGGAAGAGAAATTATCGTGAGAGATAATAATCGTTTTCATCACTTTAAGGATGGTTGGTGTTCTTGTAAAGATTATTGGTAATAGTTCCACACTCCCATTATTTTATCCGTTTCATATTCGTGAAAGAATATTTTTTAAACAATACATCAGGTTCTCTTTACCCATGATGATAGTGAAGGCCAATAATTGTAGCATTCTCCAAGTGTGTCCATTCTGCACAGGTGCTCATTCAGGGTGTTTACTTGGTAGAGTTTGACAAGGGATTCTGCAGGGTGATTTATGTATGGGACAGGCTGATTTGATTTTGGTATGTGCTCTGCTGTAGTTGATATACCTTCTGCCTTGGATGGGGGCATTACATATTTTTTGGTGGTTGAAGTGGGAAACAGACAATTTTATCCGATTGTTACCAATGTTGCTATAAATTTAGTGACTCGGTTTATAATTTGGTGTGGTTCGGGGCACACCTTAATTTAGGGGCTGAAGTGTGGCTGTGAGTGGATTGTAGGGTGTTCAACATCTGATGAGGTCACAACAAGGTGTTTCCATACAAGCATGGGAAATGCGTAGAAAGTGTTGTATGGGAAACATTGCAGCTGCTGCTCCAGAGCCTAAAAAGGAAATATGAATAATGGAAGAAGATGGACAACCAAGGAGGAAAAGGATATATGAATAATGGAAGAAGATGGACAACCAAGGAGGAAAAGGATATATGAATAATGGAAGAAGATGGATAACCAAGGAGGAGAGTGAATGTATTCGGATAAACCCTAATAGCCCCAAAAGTCTTTAAGGTGTCTTCCACACTTCTGAAAATCCCAAAAGACTCTTTTTCACAGAGAAACAAGGAAAATAAGTCAAATGTGTCATGTCAGCAAAAGTGGTGACGCCCAACGCCACACGTTATGTGCACTCAGACGGAAGAAACTAGCTCTCTGTCCAGCTGGCAGTCAGCTTAGATCACCATTGGGAGGTGGCACCCGGCTTGAGGTAAGTGGCGGCCAGCCTTGAGACAAATTTCCTGTCTGCCTTCATGGTGCTAAGCTCGGTTCAAGTAGCGCCTAACATTGGTAATCTTTTGGAAATCCTAAATTTGACCTTCTATCTCTACTTTGATGGATTTCAATCTTGCTTCACTTTATGTAAAGTGACTAATAATAATGGTGAAAATTAACATTATCAACGGTGAAGTCACTTCATACCAAACTATTAAAGAGAAAACTATATCGAATGAGTGAGTCATCAACAATTTGAATACGTTGTTATTCTATCATATTGAAATTGAATGTTGAACATATATAGTATTTAAATTGTTGTTCTACCATATTGAAATTGAATGTTGAACATATATAGTATTTAAATTGTTGATGTAATGTATCATCGATGTGTACATTCAAAGAATATAAAGTTTAATCTTTAAGAATATTTTGGTCCACATTTGTAGAGTGTGAAGTTTTCTCTATAAAAATCTAGTATGAAGTGATTTGGTATTGTACAATTTGATAACATCCCAACTCTCTGTTGTAGTCTTCTTCTATGTAACGATAGATAAAATTGGCTGCAACGTTCTCGTCTATCTTTAACCACTTTCCATCAATTATATCTGCCGGTTTACTTTTAATTGCATCTATACAAGTTTGTTTCCTCAAAGTTGACCTGATCTTTAATTCCCATAGGAAAAAAATATTCCCGTTGAACTTCTGTCTCATTTTTGTTGCCACTATTTCACTCTGTTTTATTGTTTTTCATTGATTTGGCTTATGCAACTTTAATTGTCAATAGTACCACCTATTGAAATAATGATGGTAGGAAGTAAAATAGTACCCAGGTGAGTTTCCAAGAAAGAAAATTGAATCGTCAACGGGCACACTTGAATATCAAGTCCTTTATAAATAGAACTTTCTTAGACATATACTTTCATGTTAAATATCAAGTAATAAGATAAACTCCTTTCTGATTGACAAATCAGACTATATTTCAACCACAATGCATATTACAAATTGTCATCAACACTATACTAGTGTACATCACAATGGAATAATATCAATAACCTATTCACTTTGATACTACTAGTGCTGGTTATCATAGTCACAGTAATATCTTAGCTAGAAGATGAGAAAGTACGAATATTAACACTATTTTCACACAACAAACCCTCATCTAGTAAGGGAAAAACCATGGGGCAAGAGTAGAAAAGTATTCTCACTAAGTGGAAGAAAAACTACAGCCTCTCTAAATACGAGTAGAGAAACAATACACTCTCTCATAATAGAATACCCTTGCTTCTAACTCCCTCAAATGAGGAGTTACACTATAGGAATGCATCAAGTTCATGGAATGACTTACTATTTATGGTAATAGGATGAAAATGGTTATTAATAAGCAAGGTAAAAGTTTGTCTGCTTCCTAACCAACTTAGTAGCCTAGAATTGCATGATGTACAAACTTTTCAACTATCTATGTTTTAATTTTATGCCAAAAAATTGGGTTACGTGGTTTCACAGATCTATTCATCTATTTAGTTTAATCTTATTTAGTAGTATCATACTTTATTATGAAGTGGAAATATTGAATTATTGGTCATTATGTTATGCTAATATGTCATTAATAGATTTCTTTTATGTTAGGAAAACTCTTGGGAGTCTACGAAAGAGTTTATTTAGATTTTCAAGTTTGATAACTCTGCATAATAGTAAAATTTAACTAGTATAGTGGTCATTTTCATTGCTATTATTCGAGATATCAAATGCACTCATTAAGAGAATAAAAACCATAGATTATATTCCACGAAAAAGTGCCATTCTAAATAATTTCAGAAGCCTTCTTCATAAGTAAAAAAATTTCCTTTATTTTCTTCTGAAGTAGTGTTTATTTGAGAATTGCAATTTGAATCCGCCACTTGAAATCAGGATTCAAAAGTAAGGCTTTCAGCTTCCCGTCTGACTGATTCAAACAGCACAGAGGACAGGTACCTCTCACCAAAGCTTGGGAAAATAACCTGTACATAATCAAAACAGAACTGTCCGCTAAGTGAAACTTAAAATAATGCTCATTAATCTCAGTTGTCATCCATCAAAACTAAACAAACAATCCATTGACCAAAAACATGGGATTATGTTGCAAGTTCTTGACAGACATTTGTAGAGAAAGAGATCAACTTACAACAACTAGTTTTCCAGCATTTTCTGCTCTTTTTGCTATCTTAATGGCAGCTGCTGCTGCAGCTCCAGATGATATTCCAACCTACAGTAATATTTCAAGTATAGATTCAACAAACTGTACAGGTATTATACAATAAATTTGTATCCAAAATCATAAAAAGAGACAAAATAGATAGGCATCTATTAGAGGAATAGGCTCAATCATTGCTGTTTTAGAGGTTTAGAACTTACGAATAGACCCTCTTTAAGTGCAAGAAGCTTTGCAGTTTCTATTGCTTCATCACTTGATATCTGCCAAATCATACATCCATTGTTAATAAATCTTAAACTGTTAGAAATGTCCAAAAAAAATCGCAAAAACAATGAGAAATAGAGCTAACGAGGGTGCCATTCAAAATTTTCCCAACTCAGGACTTGTGTATGGAAGGAGAGAACCATTGTACTTTGTAGGACAATTATATAGCAGAAACTATAACTGAATGCGCACCATTACTTCCTTACTACCTTCATTTGGTACCCAAAAAAATAATAAACAATATACACCTAAACATGAAATACCTCATTTAGTTGCAAAAATCGGCTTTGCTCAAACCAAAGTGGGCACAATGCAACAATATCAGCAAATTGATATTAAAACAAGAAACACCCATTAGCAACCCATGTAAAAAGAATTTTACGTTATTTGTCAATCATCATATGAAATAATAAATAGAGGAGTTTTCACATTGTTTCCCAAAACTGTGCTTTTCGTTTCCAAACAACTTCAGAATAAGGTTATAATATTTCCTTATGTATTATTCTGTTAAGCCTTGAAAAACATAATGACTATTCAAAAGGCATTAAAAGCTTACTTGAACTACTTCATCTAAGAGACTAACTTCCAATACTCCTGGGACAAAACCAGCACCAATCCCTTGAATCTTGTGTGGACCTAGATGTTCACAATGGCAATCTGCTTATCAGCAACAGTTAAAGAACATGTTCTTATCTCAACTCTCATTTTTTATTATAAAGAAAAACCATTCAGCGTGTAAATAGGTAATTACCAGAGGGAAAACAAACAGGAAAACGTACAGGGACAGACTAATAAAATTCCGTAGGGACACAAACAATCAATGTTCTGCTGAATAAATAAAACTTGTGGCAATCTTCTTGTAATAATAATACGAGTACGCAGATCAAGACAAAAAAACAGTTCTGCTACAACAACTTCAATACAATCTCTACTTTAATTTCTCACGCAATCTTCCAATAATGAATAAATAGAAAACTAAACAAAAATCAACTGCCCAACATTTTTGTGGAGGAGTGCAAAATATTTCAAATTGAACATTTTGTCAGTTTTCGTCACAGTGGAGCAAAGAATGTGTAAATACTCACCAGGTTTTCCTCCTGAGAGCACTGGACTTTCAACTGGTTCCACACCATATAGCTTCATAAAAATAAAATGAGTACATAAATATATAAAACTGTAAACCATAGCCAAAATATATGGCTCCATTCTCAGGAAAAATTACATGCACAGTTCTATTAAATTATATTTAAACATACAAATTTAAAAACTAACCTTTATATTATGATTCTGCTCTTTAAGAAATTTTCCTGCACCAGTTATGGTGCCACCAGTTCCTATACCACTAATAAGTGCATCAACTTCCCCTCCTGAGCCTTCCCATATCTCTGGGCCTGTAGTTTCATAATGTACCTTCAAATTCAATGATAACAAAATGTGTCACCCAAGTTGTCAAGCATTCACTGCTGCAGTTACAGAACAAATTTGTAGATTACCTTAGGATTGGCAGGGTTTTCAAATTGCTGAAGTATATAGGCATTGGGAGTCTTAGCTAATATCTCTTCAGCTTTGTGAACTGCCCCTTTCATTCCTTTTGCAGGATCTGTGAGAACCAACTCAGCCCCAAACGACAGAAGAATGGTTCTTCTTTCAAGACTCATTGAAGCAGGCATTGTAATTATAAGCTTGTAACCCTTCGCTGCTGCCAGGAATGCTAATCCAATCCCAGTATTCCCACTCGTTGCCTCAATCAGGGTGCTCTTCAGTAAAATAACACAACCCACATGCACCATAAATTGTACTTGTCAACTCAGGGTTACACCAAATTCATACAAACAATTTTATTTTATTTTCTCTCCTCCACTTCCTAGAAAAGTTTTAGCACAAACTAACCTAACGCATACCAGTGTTTTCATACACCTTTAAATAAATAAGTGCCGTGAGATTTAACGAAGTTCATCAATTTCATACACTAAGTTGTTTGTGACTCAAACAGCTTCACTATTGATGCTCAATTCGACGATATTTCTCTGTACTAACCTGTCCAGGGGTGATAATTCCTTTTTCCTCGGCATCAGCAATCATACTAAACGCAATCCTAAATTTAGCGTGCATATATATCATAGGAACAAAGTCATCAAGTGATTCCAAAAAACATCTGAAAGCAAGAACGAAAACTCAAGTGATTGTAGCAAGGTGAAAGAGATCGAAATCGTTACCTGTCTTTTACACTTGAGCATGGCTCCATCAATTCTAGTTTGGCAGCAACCCGGGCAACAGAACCCTCCGTGATTTTAGTCAGATATACTAATGGGGTTTTACCGATCAACTTCATCAAATAAAACAACATACATCACTATGTATACGAGTTACAAACACCAAAACACAAGGGAACAACACTTCTAAAAAAACATTAAAAATGTGATAAAAGAGCAGAAACTCACTTCTGTAACATCTTTGGCAATTCCAGACTTTTCAACTGCCATGATATCAGCTCTCTACAGTGATGGAAGATAAAAAAAGATAAATTAGTATACATATGTGCTTTAACCCGCAAAACGACCAACTTTGTGCAGTCTATCTGTGGAATATGAACTATTTCTGAAATATGAAATTCACATAGTTTCCTATTCTCTCTGGCAATTAGCCTTAAAAACACTACCACTTCAAATTCAATCAGTGTCAACAAGAACAACAAAAATCTCAACCCTTTTGGTTAAACATCTATACCTAAGTCTGATAAATATATAACTTCGGTTACAGAAGTATCTAAACTGAGGGATCTGGTTTAACTTAAAATTTAAAAAAAAAAAAAAAAAAACACAATGCAAGAACTAAATTGAACATAATTGGTATTGATAAATTAATTCCTCAGTGGTGCTGCGAATGTGATGAAGAAAAAACCTGGTTTAGATGACTAATTGGAAATTTAGCCTAATTTAGTGGAGAGGACGAAGAGTGAGCGACCTTTGGAAATGACAATAGCAGAAGCCTAGCGTGTGACCTGACTATAGTTCTTGTCCATATTAAGTAGAGATATTATTTTCTTTGTTTGAAAATTCTTCTAAAATCATTGGTTCCAGTTGAAAGATTTTGAACATTGCCAACTTCTCGTCCACATAAGTTTCAAAGAAATTGTTAAACTTATCATATTCAAACATAGATGGCTGTGATGCATGCAAAAGTAGAATGTAGCATTGGAATGGATAGAAAGAGCATTTTCAGTTTTTGTTTTATTTTTCAATTATGATCCTAAAGGATATTTGTCACACTGAATTTAGAACAAAGAAGAAGGAAAATACACTGGTGTATTTGGACGCTATTCATAATACTATCTTTCTATATTCTATTTTTTTCTTTCTTATTTTGTTTGTACTATAGAACACAGCTAAGCACGTACACATCATGATAAACACAAACATAAAATGGACCATCACTGAAGATGATTCATTTATTGAGTTAGTTTAATATTTTATTTACAATAAAAATTTATTGCATGTCAGAAATATGTTAGAACCTCGTAAAGAGTATAACAAAATAAAAACGGGGATAAAACAGAGAAAATATATGAAAAATTAATGAAAACAAAAAATATTTATTTGTTCCGATGTATTCATTTCCTGTTTTTTTTTTGTCAATCAATTTTTTTTAAAATATTTGTACAGAAAACACTTTTTTTTACTGTTGATCAGAACAAGTATGTGTTTTTATTAGATAAATCAATTCAGTTGCCAGTTGTATTATGAGTTTTTATTTTATATAATAGATTATTTAATTTGTTAAATTTTGTTAAGGGTTAAATATGTTTTTAATCTTTGAATCTTGACGTGAAATTGAGATTTGGTCCAAAATTGTGATATATTTTGGATCTCTAAATTTCAGAAATAAATAAATATAATCCTTTAATCTAATTACTTTAAGTTTTATTTTTAATGTATTTCGTTTTATGTTAAGATTAGAGTTGTTTATATCATTTGATATGTTCTTGTTTTAATGTTAGTTCAAAATTTTTATATTAACATTTGAGTTGTTTACCACATTCTTGCTTTAATGTAAATTGAAAATGCATTTAATACGTAAAAAAACTTAAAATAATTGGGTCGAAAAGAATGTATGTACTCATTCTTTAAGTTATAATTGGAACAAAAATACTATATCTAATCATTCTTTTTTATTTTGAGGACAAAAATGTATTGAAATTTTGAAAAAAAAAATTCCAAAGTTTATGGACTACAATCATATTTAATCCTTTTATTAATATTTTATACAATCACAACAATCTTATGTAGAATATTTCTTTTAATTACATGAAAATATATAATTATATTAAGTAAATAGTTTTTATCAATACGTTCTTTTATATATTCTCTTACTATTTCTTCAAATTGATTCTTCATTTTATTTTTATTAAGTTGACTTCCTTGCTTTCTATATTTGGTTTGTGTTTTCCTGTCAAACTATTTTCTGGCGTTAAAGTTACTTGTGCTTTTTATTTTCTTCATATTTTAAGAAAAAAAGTAATTTTTCTTACTTCTTGGTAATATCAAAACTATGATGTGATAAAAATTTATGGGACAAAATTTGTATATAAAAGATACAAATTGTCATTTTAGTTTTATGGGAAACGACAATGTGGTACAATAAACATGGTTGTAATGTTTAATGTATTATAAAAAAAACAATACTGACAAAAAAAATAATGTAACTAACTATATGATAATTTGTACTAACCGGTCCATTTCGGCAAGTTTTGTATGTTTGTTTGTGTATTGCCGGAAAAAATTTATGAAAATGGGTTCACTCATAAAATATTTGATAGATTATTTTTTTTTAACGCACTTCACGTAATTATAGGCAAAGAAAAATACTATGCTAAATAAAATAACAATGCCAGACAAACTAGTTACCCTTTCACACAAAATACTCAAATAATACAACATAAATCATCAATAAAGTATAAAAATAAGTTATTAAACTCTCAAATAAAATATAATAATAATAATAATAATAATAATCAACTATAAAATTCACAATAAAAATCCAATTACATAATAATAAAATGACATTCCCATTCAATTTAACGTAAATAGTACCACCAAATATTCACATTATCATAATTAAATTGATTATTATGTGCTTTATTAACTATAATACTTAATGTAAGTTTTATAGTATAATATTACTACTGCTAATAATAATAATATAGTTTCTATTATATATATGAGATTGATGTTAATTTATTCAAACAATATTTGATAAAAATATTTAATTATTTCTGGTTTAAACTTTGGCACTTTAGTTAGTTAACAATGTTATTATTATATTATATTATAAGTTATAGCTACTTAAAATTAATTAATTAAACCGATTACAGATCAATCAATCTCATCTTATCTTTGATTAATTGTGGTATGTTTGTAAATTATATCGGAAGGAAACTATGTGGAGTAAGAGACTGAAATGTTTACCTTCGTATATATTTCATAAATTTATAAACAATGTTACTCCTGTAATTAAAAACTTAAAATAGCATATATCACAAAAATTAGATGTAAGTAATAATTTAAGTTTATTAGTTAACATAAAAATAATAAATACGATGACAAAGAAAAGAAATAGTTTATAACAACAATTGTCAACTTCTTTTCAATATGACTTATATTAATATAACTGATTTATATATTTTTTGTAATGATATTAAATTTTACCCAATTAAACAAATTCAAATTTTAATAATTAAACTTAGGTTCTTTTAATTATTATTGGACCTTCGATTTACTACATTTACTATCATTATTCAAACTTACAGTACAGTTTCTTGAAAATATGTTTACTTAAGCTTTTATTTTATTTTTTTTATAAAAGAATCTTAAAAGGAAAAGAGAATCCAACTTTTTTTAGTTGATATTTTTTTGATACTATCAAAGTATCACCTTGTTCTTATTAAATTATTCAAGATGGTGAACACATACAAGTTTTTATATATATATGAAAAGTTGGCAGTAATACTTAAGAAATAAGGATATATACTTTTTTAATCTCAGCTTATTTGTATTGAATTTTATCATATATGAAAAGGGATATTCAAATTTTGAACAATATAAAATCTGAAGCAAAGCAAATCATACATAGAAATATGCAATTTTGATTTAATTCCCATAATTGGGCTTTTCAATCATGATTGGCTGAGGTTCAAGGTATGACTTCAATCAAAACAGGATCGGTTGCGCAGGCACAACATATTTTCATAAAAAAATCAATAACGAACAGTTGAATGTTTTTCAAATATAAGAGTATATGTTTCTAATCTGTCAATTTTTCTGATGAAAAAAATCTGACAATTTTATGTAATTATTTTGATATTTTTCTAAAATATGAAAATTTAGTCCGTTTTAAAAATTCATCAATTTTTAAAGTAATTAAGAAATACTAAATATGTCTTTTTTTTTAAGTTTAAAGATAAAAATATATAAAAATCTTGCCACCTTTATCTATTTTTATAAAGACTAAAAAAACATATTTTTTCATCAATATAAGAAATGATAGATTGGAACTCTTTCAAGGAAAAAAATCACTTAACTATCCGCTTGAATAATATATATTAATACTTTAAAGTTAAAAAGTAATATATATACATATATAATTAAATTATTATTATTTTGATTTTTTTTTCTAGATGCGAAAAATATTATATGATCCTAATATATTAGAGAATTTGAAATTGGAAATAGTAGAAGTTGAGTGTGAGAAGGGTAGCTAGGCTTGCTCCACATAGACAATTAGGGTTTTCACGTGAATAAATAGTTGATGTCCCCCATTAAGGTGCTACAACACTCATACAAGATGCTTCATTTATATGCGTCATTCATGTCTCTACAATACCCAATTATCGATCACATCTTATCTGTCAACTACAAAATGTGGCCACTGGGTTTCCTTTTGAATTTTGAAGCTATTATTCCTTGGTTCAGTTTTTCATCTTTCCTTGGAGTGTAAATTACGTGTTCAACTGAACCAAAATTGCTACTTCAACAACAACCTTAGATGCTAGCTAGGCCAAACTTGGAATATTTAGAAATGGAATGACAGCAATAATGTAAGCATGAACGGAGACCTTTGATGTTTCATGATATTATAAGGACCCGTGGACACCTTGCCAACTCTGCGTCTTACTCACAAAAGAACTGTCACTGATTTTGTACAGCAGATACATATTTCGCTTTTACTTCAGACTTAATCAACGTCTCTGCAACTCACATTTAGACTTGTTTTTTTATCTGTTTTCCTTTCAAGAATATTTCATTATCCCAATTCTTGATTATCCTCAGAACTGTACCCAAATTTAAATACATTGCCACGATTTATCATATAATCTGTCCTAAAATCTAAAGACATTCCTTACTAGCTCAAGCATCATGATCCACAAAACACAGTCTCATATCCATTTGAAGGATTTTGACATTAGAGAAACAAGGTTACATGAAAGATGAAGGCTGAGACTAGAAAACATAATCGGAAGTTACTATAACAGGGAATGGTCGTGAAGGACCGAGAAGAAACTGGATGTCCTCGTGGAAATGCGGAATGTGAAATCAAAGTAATCCAAAGCAAAGTATGAGTGATAAGAAAAGTGGAGTAGCAAGTTGTAACTCGACTGTGTAAGCTAGCTTAACATGTGAGAAAAGATTCCCTGCCTCCATGTGGTCTTCTTTGCAACCACCTATCTTCTGTGTTTCTTCCTACTTTTCTTGGGTTGTTGAGTAGTGTCAATACTTTTTTCCTAGGATTCATAATTGCGATCTCTTCCCTTCATATTTTATTTCAATAACAGATATAATATTCTACAGACTAAATTTAGTCGTCAATTTCTCCTACTCCAGCTTCTTTAATGTCAGCATTCTATAATAAAATATGTGAAAAATATTTGTCAAAAACATAAGAAAGCATGAATACTTTCTTCATTTAGTAAACAAGAGGATTAACTTAGAATTATTCTTTAGAAGAATGCCACAAAAGGAATGTAATAAGATACCACAGTTAAATGTGGTACTAACAAATACCGTAGTTGGGGTATTAGGAGTGCAGAAAAACTAGCCATGAAAGATTCCCTGCCTCCATAGCGGTCATTGCAATAACTGTATGTTCCGAGTGCTTTCTTCCTTCTTTTTATGGATACTCATCAAAGATTCCCTGCCTCCTTAGTGGTCTTTACTACCAACTCACGTTCTGAATGTTCTCTTCCTTTCTTTATATGGGTTATTGCGCTCAGTTTAATTAGGTAAGTAGCGTGAATGCGAATACTGTTCCTACTATTCAGGAATACATAATTGTTATCTGTTTCCTTTATTTTTTTTATCCCCAACCGATATACTGTTACTGTCACACCAAACCTCATACACATCCCTGATTTAGCTGGCAGGATTCTCCTAACTTTCCCACTCCACCTGGGTTACTCACATTCTTTTTTCTCATCTTAGGTTTTGGGGAAATAAAAAAGGTAATTGTTAGCCTGACATTATTCTCTAGTTAATCTTTCTAACATTTTATAGAAACATATATTGCATAAAAAAAACATTCTTAACATCTTAAACACATCAGCACTTCATCCAAGGGGTTAAATAGAACTATTCTTTGGAAGAATGCAATACTAAGAAACATCATCGTCCAGTAATGCGAAATCAGAACCCCTCATCAATGTAAAAAACATTCATCTCAGACAAAATTATTTCCTTTATAGTCTTTATACCATAGTCAACAGCTGCCAAGAAACAGATTACCTTTTTTCCTTTTTTGTTTTCCTTCAGTTCGATCCCAAGATAAGCATATAATGTAAACACAGTAAGTCTTTCTACAACTAAACCGAACAGTGGTTGTTGAGTTTCTGATGTTTCTTGGCCGTCCTAGTTACTTTCCACAATCACCTAGTACTATGGGATCAACATTAGAAATACAGCTTATCCCCACGCAGAGCAGGAAGTGGGACAGTAGTTATAATTAACACACAGAACTGCTACCGTTAAACGGTTAGTGATTACAAACAACATTGCGAAAGTAAATTTGATCAAGGTCGTCATATCAGTGGTTACCATCTTCGAGGGTTGTCATTTCTATCGGTAGTAAGCCTGCTGATAAGTGGGTGCCAAGACATTTCCATAGCCACCATATGCAGGATAGTTCATGGGAGCCGCTGGGTAAGATCCTGCAATAGCTGGTGCAGGCTCAGGCGAATAAGCAGCATAAGGATTTGCCGGGGGACTTCTGCTGCCATACATGTGGGGTGGGGAAGGGTATGGTGGAAGAGCAGCTGGGTATTGCCCGTGTGATGGAGACCTAACAAATGTAGGAGCAGCAGGGAAAGATGATACATACGCATTAGTCAAACGCCCAGCTTTGGCTGGTGGCATTGGACCTCCATTGCTGTTGCTTGCTCGAGTTCTCTTATTGGCAGGAACAGCAGCCGGTTTCCTTTTCTCGGTCTTCACTGTCTTCACCTTCTCCAACTGTTCAAGTCGCTTCTTCAGATTTTCTGGAGGGAAATCAGCCTCAAGTTTGTATTCTTCGATGCATTTAATCACAGCCCTGAGTGCAGACTGCTCTTTCCTTGCAGCTAGGTACTGCCAATTTCATTCAACACAGAAAAAAACAAAATGATCGTTAATATATTAAACCCATCACTTCTAATAACTCAAGAAAACAACACCACACAAATAGAGCGCTTTTACCATTTCCGGCCCTTTTTTATCTTCCAACTAACCAAAGAAGAAAAACAAATAGATGAGAAGAATCAGAAATCAGATCAGTGTCTAACCAAGTACCAACACTAAGACCCTGAAAGATATCACCACTCTCTTCCCCTATCAGAAACTGAATCCTAGGCATATTCTTTCTAATAAGCTGCATCCTCTGTCTATACAAAATAAACCAAAAATAGAAACGTGCATCAAGTACCAACTACACATTCACAGACAATCTCGTCGAGCATAAAAGAAAAGGCAGTTCAGCCTCCGCACGTTGACCTAGAAAGGGCGGGTTTGGATAAACTACTCCATAAGCTTTTCTAAATGAACGAAATAATATGAATTAAACTACTTCCTTATGAGCTACAGCTAACTTGTTTCTTATGAATTAAACAACTTCCTTATGAATTAAACTTATTTCTCATAAAAGTTCTCACATTTAATTTCTCCACTTCTCCAGATGTTGAGCTTAGAAAATAACTAAACTTCTTTTTACCCTGTTATTTTCATCTGATACAAGTGTTTCTAGAAGAGTTTTACTCGTTCAACAACTCAACCAAACCAACCACACACAAAGACGTTAAAAACAAAAAGGGGAAAAATACCGCTGCTCGGCCTGCATTATTAGGATCTTCCAAAATAGAAGCCGCAACTTTCTTAGCATCCTTGAGAAAAGACTTCAACAAGGGAACAGGAGGAAACTTATCCACAAGACCCACTTCATATGTAAAATGAACTGCATCAAGCTGCTGCCCTTTGCTGATCAACTCTTCAATCATATCTAAAAACAACACACGCAAACACAACATTTTCAGCAAACAAATAACAAATCCACAAAATGAATTTGCGTAGAACCGTAATTGTGACTATACCAGGCATTTGCTGAGTAAGACCAAGCGAAAGCGCGAGCTTCGGCATCTGTTTCCTCCAAGCGGAAGCAATAACAAGCTTCCGGTACAAATCCAAGTCCTCGTTCTTGACAATCCCGAAGGTAACCACGTGCTGCAAGAAGGTGTGGACGTCAGGTGTCTTCACGTTTTCCGCGCCGCCACGCTCCTCCAGGCTGGCCTTCCAAGTCTCCGCTATCTCCGTGGCATGCTCCTTCACGGTGGGGGTGACCAACAGCCTCGATTTTCCGATGACCGGGTCGACGACGACCGGAATCAGAGACTCGAGGACAAGGACGCAGGCCCAGCCTAGGTCGTGACCGGGCTTCTCCCCTCTCTTGTCGACCGGAAAGACCTCGGAGATGGCCTCGAGGACGAATTTGGCCGGATCGACGCATTCGGCAAGGGCGACAGGGACCTCGGCGCGTAATCCATCGAGCTCCTTCTTCTTGGCGCTGAGGAAGGTCCAGAAGCCGAAGGCATCCATACGGAGGCAGAAGGACTTGAGTTTGAGGACGAGGCCGGTGGCGTCGTCAACCTCGCCGGCGTCGTCGTCCACGTGGTCGTCAAGGAAAGAGGATAGGGCAGCGGTGCGGCGCGTGTCGAGCGTGCGGAGGGCGATCTGGAGAGTGGCGTCGAGGGATGTTTCACGGCGGTCAAGAAGGCGGAGGGAGTCAGAAGTGGCGGTGTCGAGTGTGCGCATCTTGCGTTTCAGAGCTTCAGATTTGTGCTTGAGGTCCTCCTCGAGCGAGGAAAAGTGGTCGGAGAGTTCCTTCCAGAGGAGGGTGCAGCTGGTCATGAGAGAGGTTTGGCGCTGGAACTCGTCGAAGCTCGGCTGAGTCAACTCGCTCAACTCGCCAGGATCGGGGATGGACCCCATGGTTGCGAACTCTAGAGAGAACACACGAAAACCCTACCTCGCTCGCTCACTCACTCACTCACTGCGTTCAATCAATCAGAGAAGAAAGAAAGAATGAAAGAAGGAACGAAGCAAAGAGTAAAGGTGGTGGTGCTAAAATGAAATGAAGAGTGAGGGAAAGAGCCTGTGCTGACGTGGATGGGTAAGGTGGAGACACGTGTTGTCGTTGTCTGAAAAAGGTGGTTGAGGGGCGATGCTACAATGCGCTAGGTGTGCGTACTGGGAAACCAACTAGGCCAGCTTGATATTAGTTTCTATAAATTATTTATTTCACTTTTCAAAATACGATAAAACAAACACACATATCGCTATATATAGTATATACCTGTTTTCTATATATCTGCTTTTAGATAATGTTTCAAAACTCAAATATACTCTTTTTATACAAGTTTATGTACTGTATTTTAATTAGAGATTATTATGAAAATAAATTTCTTTACTGTTAGTACAACATTTTCACATTAATAATGGTATTAATATTAAAGTCAAATAAATAAAAATGTTTAAAGCAATGTTTTCATACATATTTCATATTTTGGTTTATATTTTTTCTTTTTTCTGTATAACTTTTCGTACCTTTACTTTAAATTAGCGGTATTCAAAGTAGATTTTAATCATATATATTGTGTAATTGATGGGTGTTGATGTTTCATGCATAATTTTTTCTTTTAAATATTCGCTTGTTTTATTTTAAAATCCACACGGTAGAAATGATTAAACTGTGTTGAAACCAAATTTATAAATAAAACAATTTCATAATTCCGTACAAGTCCTTTATTTTGATAATCATAAAATAATAGACAGCAAAGTTATTAATTATAGTATATTTATTGATTATAAATATTCCTACCAAGACAACTTGACTTGTGATCACATATTCAACCATATGCTCACCGCATTCAATTAATCTATTTTTATTTTATCAAATTATTTTATTTAATTTATTAACTTTTTTCGTTATCTTTAATTCTATAATAACTATCAAAATATTACATTGTATAATAAAAATAAAATATAAATGTTGCAATAATAATTAAAAATCATAAAGTTACTTTGATTTGTTTGACTTACATAACCATTCCTTTCAGCTAAAAGAAAATTTATATTTATGCACGCAGGAAATAACTAAATTAAAAAAAAAAAAGTCTATTGATTGAGAATGTATATATTTGAATTGATATGACATTATATTCCTCGTATATATAGATAAAGTTTTCAGTTTATTAAGATTTGCTCATTAATTCCAAAGTTATGAAATTATATATGAAAACAAAACAAAACTATTTTATTAGTTTCACAATTGGAAAACCAACGTGTAAAACTCATCTAATTTATTTTTACGAATCTGATTTAGACTGTATTACTATTTTATTTTTAATAATGTAATGTGGGAACGATATAATTAATAAAATAAAATAGTAATACAGTTTAAGTCATATATATATATATATATATATATATATATATTAAAAGTTATCTCAAATTTTCTTATCATGTCTTCGTTTTTTATCAAAGGTTTCATTCTTATTTTATCATTGTTTTAATAGCAATGTAGGTAATATACGATAGACAAATAAATTTTACATGCAAAAGAAAAAGTTATATAAGAGGTTTTATATGGCTGAAAATAAGAAGGTAATCTTGAGAGACATGAATTATGTTTATAATAGTAAACATTTAAGTTGCATTTTTAAATAGAAATACAGGTGATCAAATTATATAATAAAAATACATGAGATCTGTAGAATAAAGTTATTAGTTGTCTGGTGAAATGAGTTTGCAGAAAAATATTTAATAAATAAAAAATGGTGTAAATATGATGAAAATGATGGTATGTGTCCTAGGAAACACACACTATAATACGCGCATATGGGAGGAAAGAGAGAATGTAGAATAGTTGTATATGAATGGAATGGTACAGATAAGGTAAGGAACTTTCCCAGAAACCGAAGATGGATCCGATGAATGAGAGAGAGAAAGAGAAAGACAGAGAGGAGTGGAGCTCCACATGGGAAGAGTCAGATAAAGTAGTAAAAGTGAGTGAATAGAATGAGGGAATGAAGATACTAATCTAAATTAATTCAAACCAAAGGGTTAAAAACAGACAAACACAATAAACATTGCGTTTCAGGGTACAGTACCTGCTGCCACACAAAGACACATGCATGCGTACAAATCTCTGTCTCTGTTAAGATAACCTATAATTCTCCCTCCACACACATATTCTCCCATCTCTCTCAATTAATAATTATATATTTTTTCAATTCTATAACATTTCTTTCAGATTTTCTTTTCTTTTCATTTTTCTTCAAATGTTGTGAACCACGATCCCAAAAGGCATTAGTTAAAAGAACAAAAATAAACTTTTCACACAATTTTTCTTCAAATTACGATACAGTACATCAGCAATATCTTTTATCAAAAGTTCATATTATATAATGTTTTAAAGCATCTTTTTTTCATAGATAAACATAAAAAAAAATCAGAAAGAGAAAATATTAGCCCTCTCTATAATAATATCCTCGACACACAATTTAGTAACTTTTTCTCCTTAAAACTAATTATATCTCCAATTTAGTTATGGATTTGAGAAACTAATAAATTAAACAATTTTTTTATTTGAAGGTTGAGTATGCATATACATAAATGTTAAGAGTAATTGTCTATTAATACAAACTTTAATTATATATATGATAACGTGGATTAATCATTCACCAAAGATATAAATAGTAGTACTACAGTGACTATGATTTTGTCCTTTATTTAATATACGTCTGGGAACTTAACATGCACCTCCCAAAAATTTAGTGCTGGTTAAATCATTCCTAAAAATCTAATGTTAACGCACAAAAACAAATATAACAGAGTTTCAAGATGTTTCATACAAAAATTCATGCGAGTATCATCGTATTTTTGTTATAGAAAACTAATTTCATTAGTGAACCTGCCAATTGAACATATAAATTTGTTTTCAATGAGCACAAGAATAATAAAAATAAAAGCATACAAAAAGTAAAATTATTACTAAGAGGAAACTAAAATCTTTAGTGTGCCAAGCAAAGTTATTATCCATACAGATTAAGACATCGACTGAGAGTAACCAATGTACATGTGAAGTTACATTCAGTAAAAGGGCACACCCGGATAATCAACACCAACTGGAATGGTACCAAATTCCTCTACTACACACACACACACATCAGAGAAATATTAAACAATATATCATTTACATATAAAAAAATATAATTACATAATAATCAAAGGACAAACAAATTATACACTAACAATCTAATACAATTTTCACTATCTTCTAATCCTAAATTAAAATAGATGATAAATTTATTAACTTATATAATCATTATCTTAAAAATCGTATCAATAACTTTTTAAATTAACAATGTATGAACATTAAACTCATTTACATGCATAGATAAAAGAAAATGCTAATCAATATCCTAACGTATTGGTTATAGAATTTTGAGAAAAATAAAAAATAAAACATTTTATTGAACTACATAGAAACACATTCTCCTATAAGTACGTATTGTGCTCGCATGATTCTCAATAGAAACATTCTTCTATAATATTTCAACCAATACAATAAGAACAGTGGTTAGTTATGGAAACACATTAAACACTTTTGTCTCCATTACCCATATACTTCCCCTTAACTAAACACTATTAACAGGATAAAAATTGAGCACAAGAAATTATCCAATCCACACAAGTGTATCTGAATCTTTATTAACATCGCAAGAATTAGAAGTCAATAATGTCTTGAACTCTAAATATAGCTACTAATGTCTCTTAAAAAGGGTCCTCTGATGCGTAGTTGTATTCTGGGTGGAGATGTATTTACCATTAAAGTTCAATTACATAGTTATAATATACTATAAATTAAATATTATACTAACTAGAAACGATATCGCTTGAAAATAACAATCCTTGGTATCTTACGAACAAAAGAAAAACTACATCTGCCAGCAAATCTTTGTAGCCAGACCAGAGTATATCATCTGCAGTTATTTATAGACACTACTTCCGCTGATGTACAGACAGCAAGATCTAGCTTTACCTCCAACTCCAGCAGAATCCACTTATTTCTATGATAAATAATTTCCCAACACCACTTGTGGTGCAGGGTAATATACAAAAAACATGTATTGGTGCCTTAAACTTTAGTAAGCTGGAATACAATCACATTGCTACGAATCCAAAATCCATCAACTCCATGACCTTTTTCATTGAAACTTAAAGCCATATCATCAATGAGCCCTCCTTCTACAGCCTTTGACCAAAAATTCAAAGAAAGGTTGAAAGAAAAAAAATAGAGAAAACGAATAACAACAACTAGGAATTTGCAGTGGATAGAGGGTTTCCTCTATCAATTAAACTGAACTGCAAATAATCAATTAAAAGGGCTACTGATAAGGGGTTTACAGAGTTCGCAGGAAATCATGACTACAAATTTCCATGCCCCACCATTGTAATTAAAAAATGTAAACTGTAAACAAACAGTTCCCAGCCAACATGGGGAAAAGTTAGGATAAGACTAAGACTTTAGAAACCAGTCATTGACTTTAAGTGAGATAGTGCGTTCCAGGTTGTCAGATGGTGTAAAGGCATGCAAATCTTCTTAATGTGCCTAAATAGTAACTATGGCAGAAAATTTTCAGTATAAATTTCGAATTAAAATAAAAAAGATGGCAACGCTGCCTCCTATTGTACATTGAAACGGTCAGCACAATACATAAAACCTTTTATCATCTTCAGGAATCGTCTCTATGCAACTGGAAAGACTTTCCATGTATCCCATTTTACATTGGCATATAGTCAAACACTACATGGGTGGTTTGTATTCTCTCCTGCTCTCTATGACAGCCTTCTTCCTTGTGTCAAAATCAACTTTGTCAAGATCAAAAGCAGTCCCAAGATAGCCATACAAGACCCTCCTTTTCTCTCCTTTTTTCTCATCCACATTAACAAGGTTTGCATTATTTTCATCATCTTTTCCTAATGTTTGTGACTGCACACGGGCCCAACCATTGCGTCCATGGTTTTCCTTCTCAAAGTGTTCAGCAAGTCGAATGGCCTCCTTAAAGCCTGATTGGTCCCCAGCAAATTTAACCAGTGTTATGCCCAAATGACCATCTCTTCCATATAATGATTTTGATTTGCCACCCATAAATCCAAGCTCTGGAAAACCATGCATGAATATCAGATGGAAAAAATATAAAAGCTCACTATATCATCAGATATGAGAGGCTGATTCAAAAATAAACTTTAGAATTTGTTAGGTCCTTCCTAACAAGGAGCGTTTGCACAAACGCTTCCATCAAAGGCACTGCACTTGGACCAACTAATTTACATAAGCCCAACAAAATTGCTGTTCTTCAAGGAAAACTAAGAGGGAGTGAAATTTGGTGGAAGTAGAAGAGAAAAAACAAAAGGGCAGACCAGTGAGCAAACTATCTAAATCAAGAGACTAGAAAGCATGGGAAGCAAATGGACTATGGGAGATAGATTTTTTGTATCTCTTAATTTTTTACTCATCTGTATAGATGGTTTATTTAATTAGCACAATACAGACTAATGAGAATATAACATAATATATTCAAAACCAAAAATAGGTCTAAACTAATTAGCTTAAAGATTACTAATTAAAGGACAAGGTAACCAACTAAGCACTTGCAGTAAGACTACAATCACGATTTACAAAGATTTGCTGAACTCACAAGCTAGTAGGTGATAAAAAAGAGAGTTTAAAAGAATTAGCTTATAGCTGTTTGAAAGAACAAAGTACCCAAGCACTTGCAATAGGACTACAATCCTGATTCACAAGCTAGTAGTTGATAAAAAAGAGAGGTAAGAGATACTAGATACAACTGCACGGAGCTAGAAAAGTGAGAGATGAGAAAAAATACAACAGCTCACCCTCAAAAGAAAAAGTATGCAAGCAGAAAGAAGTAACACTTCACGAGTCACTGAGATTTGACAAAGATAGTAGAGCCAGGCCAAGCCAGGCCAGGCCAGGCTGAAAATTCCATTTGAAAGACATTAGGCACAAAAAACACTAGACAAGTACAAAATAATTCATTCGGCTTAAAGGAAACCCATAGATCAAACATCAACTCCTTTTGACCTTGTTCAAGATCAAGGTAGTAGCATTACCTTGACTAGTTAAAAATATAATTTGAATTTCCTTATCTATATATAACATCAATACTACAATATGTGCTAAAACAATGTGGTTAAGCATCAACTAAATGAATAGTAATTATTTTCGCAAACAACAATCCTCACAATAATGTTAACCACTTTCCTCATTGTTCCAACAGATATCAATAAAATAACGTCTGTGCATAAACGATCTGTTACATGTGGGCATGCATAAAGGGATGGGTAAGAAAGGCATGCACATGCAACACTAAATATTCTCCATCGCTACATAAACATCCTTTGTGCTTGATGCAAAAACAATTTAGTTAGGCAAAAACTTGATAATGTCCAGAAATTATACACAGATGAAGAGTTGTCCTACAAAAACATTCACCAAAACTTCTTGCTTGTTCTCCAACCTACCATCGCCAAAATATCAATATATGCATGGGCATAAATGCACAGCAACATTCGTGCAGAATTACATAAATAAATGGACAAGTTCATATGTCCATACACAATTCAACTCAACAAACATATGCCCTCAAGGCTGGGTATCAAATCAAACGAATAACACAGTTATGCAACAACTAGATTAACATCAGAAAACTTGGGCACAACATGAAGAGCAACACATCCTACTAGAATAACACAGTTAACAGCAACACACCCTACTTTCTTGGTTGTACAATCAACTGTCATCAAGATACAAACACAATTGGGCATGCATATATGCACAGGTAACCAATAAATATCCCCTAGCATTTATGCAATCTTAGGTAGAAATATCTATTTATGAACACTCCAATCTTCCAAGAAACAACTTTAAAGCTAGCCAAAGGAACTTACAATTAAACAGAACAATCATCCAAAAAATCAAATTATGAGAGAGAGGGCGTATGGATGCATTTCATTCAGGTCACCTATACAGTCTAAATAATGTGCTACACAATGGATGCATTTAGGATTGGTAAGCTTACTCAACACCAAAACCAAAAAAACTTCTTCAGGAGAAATAAAATTAAATAAATTCATCAAGTCCGAAGCCAAATTCTGTTTATTCTCTATCTTTTGGCTTATATGTCCTTGTACTTGTTATTGCTTAAACTTATTCTAAGGACTATTTTACAGGATCCCATATTTGATTGTCAATCACAGTATCTTTGTGCCAAAACCCATTTTGAGCTACTCACCATTGACTTCCAGTTCTCATAATTCAGTATACAATTACAAAAAGTATGCAAAGAATGGGTGGAGTGGAACGAAATTTTAGTGGCCCAGAACATGTAACTGACCACACTGATGATGAATTGGGACCAATGTTTAGTAGTTCCTTTGATGGACGAAGCAGATTATAAAGGAGAGGAGTCATCATGAGGTTCAATGGAAAAGAGTACAATGGTCCGTATTAGAAATGAATCTATGAAATAGTAACTTAAAGAAAGGAAAGAACTTCTATATATATATATATATATATATATATATTGATTTAACTGTCTCAAAAAAAATATCTATTATATATATCTAAGCATCATGTGGAGGAAAAAAAAAGTCCCCCCCCCCCCACATAAAGCTACATGCACAAACACACACACATACACACTTGTCACCTAACATTAACACAATTTTCACCATCTGATTGTAGTTAGATGCACCTGTTGTGTGTGTGTATACACTTTTGCATGCATGAACTTTGCTTCTTCCACCTAACCAACTATGAGATGTGACTCAAGTTTTAGTATCAAACATCCTCCCAATGCATTCTAGTCACACTCTAAAATCAAGAGTGATCTGTGTTGCTTATTGAGAAGTTGAATCCTTAGGAGCTATATCTAAAAGTTAGTATGACAATTACATCCAGCCAACCCAAAATCAATCCAAAAATGAATACACAATAGCATTCATTCTGACCATAAGGAAATTTAACCAATATGTAAATTTAACAAAAAGAATCTAACATTTCTAACTCATTACTCGACTCAAGCATCAATGCATTATAAAAAAATTCTAAAAACTTAATTCAAGTAAATCTAGATGGGTTTTATTTTGTAAAGTAAAATGAAACTTAAAATAAAAATTATCAATAATTTGTCATAATCTTGTCAAAGCTATAATGGAAATGCATCCATGGATATAGAGTGAAACAAGCTCACTCATTGAGAGCCAATAGCTGCACATGAAAAGCTATTCTTTTTAGATACCAAAACAGAATACAAGAAAGTTCCAGAAAAACTAACTATATTTTGTAGATCTAACGAAAACAAAAGAGTGAATTCAGACTGAGACATAAAGGGGCAGTACATGCTACTGAAATGAAAAGGACAAAAACTAGAAATGACCAAAAAATTTTGATAAATATAAATTTAGTTACTCAATACACAAACCAGGTCAAGAACCTACCACGAAAATATATAAGACAGGACTTATTACCTCGCAAAATTAAAAAAAAAGAAGCAAAAGAGCACCCTTGACAGATGAATCAACTCCAAAAACTCTTTGATGTTTAATGGAAAGTCAAATAAAATCAAAATTTGTATTTTAAATTATGGGGAGTCTCTAATGTACCAGTTTCTAGTTTGATGTTGATGGCAAATCTTATACAGTCAAAATGACTTCTCATCTCCTCATCTTTGAAGAGATAATGCCATAAGAATATTCCATTAAAAACATCAGCCTAAAGCAGAGTTTTGCTGAAATAAATAATGGGAAAGGGAACTAACTACTGAAAATGCTCTACAGGGTCAACTCAGTATGCATGCAAGAAAGATTTTCCTGAGCTCATAACCACCATTAACAGAGACATCATAATAGAAGACGATAAAGAATGGAGGTTCACATTATACCTCTAATTTTATTATCCATAGTTTTGTTTCCCAAACCCTCCATACGACCATCTCTACTTTTTCCTGTATTTGTGTTATGAATGATCACCAAAGGTGGCCACATGATCAAATCATCCTGATTTGCAGCTACTTCATCGGCAGATAAAAACTGATACGCCTTCGAGTTATCAGGAGGCTTTGAGTAGTTCCAACCCATTAAGACACACAGAGCTTTGTGCAATCCCAAATGTTCAACATGTGAATCAGCGTTATCTGAGTTGTAAGTGTGCATGATGAGAGCATGCATATCTGGAAAATCTTTAGCAGACCTGAAAGTTGGAATATCAAGGGCATTGAAGAATATACTTTAGGTTTCCATCCTGTAAGTACACAGAAAAGGCAAAGTAAAGGTACATGTTCACTTCCTTTCATTTAGATTTAAAACCTAAGATGTTCTTTCTGAAATCACACAGTGAACCAACATCCTAAAGTACATCAAAGCACCAAGGTACTACTTAAGAAAACCCGAGAGTGGAGAAGCACAACCCGTGAAAGTTCTAATCAGCACTACGAATTAAGCTTGGTACCAAAGAGTTGCAGATTCCAAGATTTCCAAAGACAAATTGACAACATAGAAAAATTATACCATTTTGTGCAATATAAAGGTACATTGCTCTCTCTAAAGAGATACAGAAAGATAACTCTATTTGGTATAAACAATTATCACCAATGATGCCAAGAGTCAACTTCAGAAGCAATGAACTAAAGGAAACTGACTGGGCATAATAAACTGGGACTTGTGAGGCTAAATTCCAGTAGAAAAGGAAGAGGTAAGCGAGAAAACTCAGAAGAAAATGTATATCATCAACTAAAGGAAGAAGGAGATAATTGTATATGGAATATATGCATGGTCTAAGGTTCCACAAAATAAAAGGGATGGATGAAGCCCACCTATGTATTAAGACAATAACATCAACCTAAGTCAAGAACATCTCTATCACCCTCAGAAAATGCCCATATGATCACAAATTTCTTTTGAACAATCGAACTACAAAATTACCCTAGCTTTAATAAACGATTGAAAAACATAACAATACTCTAACAAACACTGCACCACATGTTCAAAAATATTAAAAAGTCTTAATACATACAGAACAGAGAAGGCTGTGCTGCCGTCATATATTAGAATAATTAAGAGTTTGATAGAAATGTATTACAATTTATAAATCAAGCAACATTAGAGAAAAGGGAGGAAGAAAAGGCAAACCAACACAGGGCTGGCTCCCATCATGTGGAATCTAGGAGGGTAAATAGATAAAACCTTAAACAACCTCCCTGGAGCAGGTTTTTCTCACAATTTGACATTGTGACCTCTAAACCCTAGGTAACACCAAGTAACACTTTTTAAGAAAAAAAAAACCGAAAGCACAACTATTTCCATATTAAAAGGCATAGAGAAGTATAAACCTGTTACAAATACAAAGCTAAATGAAGCAGGCGTTCTACAAATTCCATATTAGAAAACATAAGAGCTCTAGCTATGTTATATGGCAACCAAAATTTCTCCAAAGACAAACCACTAGCCCACAACAAAATTGAGATCAAGGAAAGATAATCAATAGACGCATACGAATTACGAGATAAGCAACATCACAAGTATATCTGATCTAAGAATTAGGTTTCCCAGTCCATAGATCCTAAGGAATCATCAACTCACTTCATAGTAACATGTCAAAAAATACCATTTCCCACTATTTCTAACGAACTATAACAGCAACAGCAGAAATGGACAAGTTCAACAGTTACACTGGTCATTTCAATATGAATACTAATGGAAATGACTGAATACAGACAACATATATACAAGTATACAAAATTCAAAGGCTGACTACCTCACTACACATTATTTTCCCATTATACCTCAGAACCAAAGATCTATGTACAAGATTTCCTGACAAGAACCAGAGCTAATGAAATAACATTATAAACTAACTAGTTGAGATTTTTATGGACTAAAAGACTGAGAACTCTTGATACTCATAAGCGTAACATCAGAAGCTTCATGACTAGATTATATGCTGTCAACTATAAGCAATAAACTAAATTTGACATGATGTTTCAAGGACCGTGTTTTCTAGGCTTAACTGAATGTGTACTATAGCCGTCAGATTTTGTGGGGCTTGGTAACCATATAATATGTCCTCCCTAACGCCATGCTGAGTAAGGATGGAATGAGAGCTAATCCGTTAGCCCATCACCAATTTGACAGAGTGCGTAGGCATTTTCAACTTGCCAACCCACCAGCCAATTATTGCATTGTGCTGTTTGAAAGACACAAATATGCAACAATATTGTACTTCAAATCTGAACACATACAAATTAAGTTCCAATTATTGATTTTAATTGAATAATTTAGCAATAGAAATAATCCTCTTAACTTTTCCAATGAAACGTATTAATTAACCAGTCAAAGACTCAAAAGATATTTTCATGATTAAGTGTGCCTAATATGTATATAAGAATGGCATATCCTCTGACAAGAAAAGCCAAGGACTTCAGCCCAAGCCGACTATGCCTGGCCATCCCGGACAGACCCACTTTTTGCAAGCACGTCACTAGAGCGACAGGCTAGCCTGTTTTGCCACCTCTAATGTTGAGAAAAATCGATAGATGACAAGGGCTGCCAAAAAAGAAAAAATGCTAAAAGGACACTGCAGCAGCTGGAAAGTAAAAGTTATCAAAGGACATAGCAGTTGCCAGAAAGCAAAGAAAACTCAAAGGACACAGTGACAGATGAAAAGCAAAATATGCTCAAAGGACACCAGAATTGCCCAAAAACAAAAGAAACTCTGGACATGGCAACTGCGGAAAAGCAAAAGTTTGAAAACACAGTAGTCATCAGAAAGAAAAAATGATCAGATGTCTTACAATGACCGTTGGGAGCAACAAATGGTCATCAAGAGATAAGTGATGTCAGTGGTGGTGTTCATCAGCTGACAAGAGCTCATTAAAGGGACATTGGTGGTGAGCAGCAATGCCACCATCAAATAGTAACATTAGTGGTGAACATTGACGGGTTAGTGAACAGTGTTGGTGATGAAATCGGTAACTTTTGTGAGCAATAGGTCCATAGAGAAACAACAGCTAACAAAGAAACAAAAACATCGAAAACACACACAGTTTAAAAAAAAGTACACTTATGATCAATAGGTCCATAGAGAAAGCACAGATTAGGATTTCCTTCTTACTAGGCTCTTGACGCGATGTTCAAAGAATTAGTGACAAACCAGGTCATAGAAAATGGTATGCTATGGTACCATGTTGAGAACATAGAAACCAAGAAGGAATATAATGAATTTTGTGTGTTGTACACACATGATTATTCTTATTTATAATGAAGAAATACAAATGATAACGAACAAAACCAATATATAATAATGGGAAACATTGGGTAAGAAATTTCCCTATCATATCCTTATTTAATGCAATATTGAATAAAGTGAACATCGAAGACAGATAGAATGAACTAAATGTATTTTATTAACATCAGACACTGAAACATATGTTCACTGACTTATTTATACATGTCAGCTGTTATACACTGAGCTGTAACTGTTACACACTTGACAGCTGTACAAGAAAATAAAAGAGATACACTAGAATAGAACCTACAGCTGCACAATACAAAATAATGAATACAAGCCAACTATAGGTAACTATAGTATACTAAAAGCCCCCTCAAACTCAAGGAGAATATTTTTCAAAAGAAAAATTCTTCACATTGTGTTTGGCACGAAGAAGAGCAACACACACAATAGGGTTTTTCTAAAATTTCAAGAGTGGCACAATTGGACAGCAGCAGCAGCAACATGGTCAGGTGAAGTTGAGTAAGACTGAGGAAGTGAGGAGTGGCACAATAGGGTTTTTCTAAAGTTTTGCTGGGTTTGGTTTAGATTGTGGGTTGTAGGACCCAACCCCTTCTTTTGAAAAAAAAAAATGAAGTGGGTCGCCTTTGGTCCAGTAAGGAAACCAAACCCACAAAAAAGTCTACAGAGTCGAGTTGGGCTGCATGACCCAAAAGTTTTTCCTTGCTCAAGGGATATATGAGGAAATGATAGCACCATTAAAGCCATGGTCGATCCACAGTGTCATACCGCAACCCCATAGCAACAGCAACAAACCATGACCTGATTCACCACTGCCTTGTTGTAGTGGCGGGGGACAGAAGTGCAACCACAGTCTGCCGTGGATGATATTTGATAACCCTGATCTAGTTTAGGATTAGCTTGCTATCTCACCCCCAATTGCATATTTTTGCAGATGATAACTTTTGATTCAGAAATTAAGGGAAGTAGGTAGCTTAAACTTGAGCTTTGGAGACAGACTTTAGAAGCAAAGGACTTTCACTAAAGTAGGAGTACGATAAATTACATACATTGCTACTTTACCAAGGGACAAACAAAATATGACCTACAAGTAAAATTGAAAGAAGACATCAGACAAAAGTTTCGAAGTTTAAATATTAGGACTGGATATTATAAAATGATGGGCAAATTAAAAAGAACGTCACACAAGACTACTATAATGAAAACAAAAGCATTAGCAATTGTCTATGATTGCAGACGATAGTGAAGTTCAAAGAGGTGTTTTATCGTACAGCTATACTTTATGATAGTGCATGTTGAACTTTAAAGGAACAACAGAAACAGGTGGTGGTAGTAGAACTGATACGCTACATGAGGAGGAAACAGTAGGATCGGGAACCTAGAATTTTTCGAAACCTAAGCTCCAGACGAATCCAAGTGGTAAGTGTTGTCAACCTGAAATAGAGTAATCAACTTCCACTACTCAACTGAACTGCACAGGTGCACAAGACAGAACAGACCTATCGTCCAAAACTAAAGACACCTAATTTCTTACAAATTTACAGCTATCACAAAAATTCCAAAAATCCTAACACTTCTTTTGTCTCCCCATATCTATTAATAAGCTAAAAAGGTAGTCAAAGGAGCGCCTCAGAAGCAAAAAACATCTTGCCCAATGAAGTCCAGCCCAGCCACTAAGGTTCTCCAAAATTTTCAACACAACCGGTTGTCAATCTTCTGTATCTTAGCAGCAAGAAGCTGGGTCACCTAAATTTTGCAACTTATGATTGTCATGCTAAGGTGGAAAAGTTAACCTGTACAAGAAAAACAGCATTATATAATATATTATACAACCCCCTCCTCCTTCTTGTTCATCTAATTTTTTATGCCCATTGTCTGAAGCTACCGAAGCCCATATCACCCTCAAGGACATCAACTAATACCTTGCTTTCAACCATATAAATAAATAGACCACAGACAGACAAACTTCGAAGAAACAATGGCAATGATGTGAATAGCACCAAACCTGCCAGTGCCACAAGCAAGACAGTGAAGGCGTCCCTGCTTCCCATCCTCCAAGTAACTCCTCTTCTGCGAGACATTCTCGTTGATGAGTTTCGCGAAGGTAACAAAGGCTTTCTTCAACGCGTCCTGATCCACCTGCGAGTGCCTACTGAAACTCGCCCCATCGTGCCTCGAGTGCTTGGAGGGCCTCATTTCAGGGGGGTCCACCAACTCACGCTTGAGGGAGGTACCGCCGCTGGGACCCGCAGAGAACTCGCCGCCAGAAATCCTAGAGAGGCCATTGGCGTTACGGAGGAGCTGTTCCCTCTGTCTGGCGAGGTCATCCCGGGAGCCATCGTCTTCGCCGTACTTGCGCTTTCCGGCGCCGGGAGGGAAGTCAGGGAGGCGGAAGCGACCGGGGCTGAGGGGCGGAGGGAAGCGAGGAAGGAAGTCGAGAGGGCGGGGCGCAAAGTCCTGGTAATCCGGGGGAAGGGCGAAGTAGGAACGGACGCTGCCGTCGGCGAGGACGATGGTACGGCGTTCGAGCATGTGGAAGCCGTAGGCGGGAGGAGGGGGTGGGCCGAGAGGGGCAGGATCTGGGAAGGGGAAGGGGAGAAGAGGAGGGTGATCAGATGGGTGTTTGGGGCTATGGTTAGGGTTAGAGTTGGGTTTGGGCTTGGGTTTGGGTGAAGGGGCGGTGGAGGGTTTGGGATCGGGTGGAGATTTGACGGTGGAGGAGTTTGGTTCCCAGCGGGATTTACGGTGGGAGGCGGAGGAGGTGGAGGAGGGCGGAGGTTTGTTGTGGAGAGAAGACTTCGGATGGTTGCCGCCGGCCATCCTGCACGGAGGAGATTGCAAGGGATCTTTGCCGATCCGGCTAAATTTCACGGCCGGGGCACTGCTTTCTCTGCTTTAATACTCCTGCCCCTTCTCAACTTTACCAGGAGAGTTTCACGTGTTTAGTTTTAAAACAACGAAGAGATTAAACGAAAAATAAAATAAATAGAGAATCATTCTGGTGGGAAGAAGAGGAACCTCACTTTTTATTTTAGAGCTCAAGGCTCTGATTGACCATTATCAACAAAATTTCTTCCAAAAAAAATCCATTTACCAAAAGCTTTCAAAAAGCAACTCTTGAAAATTTATAATTTTTTTCATAACGTGATAGAATATCAGTGAACTCATCAATTAATTAAACAAATCAAAAAATAAATATAGATAAACAATACTTAATTTTATATGAAAGTGGAAATATCACAAAGTTTAGATATTTTTTTAGTTTACTTTTATTTCATTGTTGCAAATAGAATCACATAATAAAATGACTATAGAAAACATTTTAAAATTAGACTTAAATACCTTTTTTTTCCCCATTTTTGCAGTGTTTGTTGTGGATGGTCCTCATTTTGACAGAATGTTTAAAATGGTCCTCATTTTTATCGAATGTTTAAAATGGTCCTCATTTTCGCAATTCATGTTTTATTTTGTCATTGTCTGTAACGCCGTTTAAATCATTTACTGAGCATTGTACATGTGGCACAGTGTACTATACAGGTGGCTAATTAACGTTAATTTTTCAATTTAGGAAAAATTTTGTAATTAGGAAAAAAAATTTATCTTTGTCTTTCTTGAGCTCGGATTTGCATAGGAAACAACTAATACTTGTCATTTCATCGTTGGATTGCAGTTGCGCTCTTCATTTCAATTTTCCAATTAATCATCATCAACGAGGTAAGTGGGTTTAGGATTTTTTGGGTTGTATTTGCTCGTGGGTTAGGGTTTTCGTAATTTTATCTTGGGGTTTATTTGTCTTTTGATTGTTGTGATGTTCTGCATGGTTTCTAAATTACCTGTTGAGACTACACCATATGCCTAAACTGATCAACTGGTGAAACTGCTGAGAATGCACCAACTACTAAAACTCAAACAACTCAACCACAAAGGAATGAAGTGGAGAGTCAAGCAGCACCACTACCAACACCAGAAGAACCATCTCAGTTTAGGATGAAATTACAGATTAGGAGGAGGTCATGATAGTAGCTACGAACGTCTTAGTTATTTTTTGGAATTTCTGATGTAGAATTCATTATTGATGTAATGCATTTTGATTTTCCCTAAACTTCGTTCAATCTCACTTTTGTCAAACATTGATGTAGTGCATTCTGATGAAGATGAATTAAAGTTATGAATTTAACTTCTTCTAAACTTAGATCAATTTAATTTTTTTCAAGCTTATATCAATATCACTTACTTCAATGCTCATATTAAGATGTCATTTTGAACATGTTGGGATTAATATTAACATAATCAAACTAATTCATTTCTTCATTTAACAATATTATAAAATAGATTTGACTTTAAAAGATTACACACAATAACAGTTCGAATAATACAATAACAACACAAGTGAACCCTATTACTAATTGCAGCCTCTTCTCTGCAACCTTCAATGACTTATCCAAATCATTAATCTGTTTCATTTGTGTAATGATGATGACATCCTTCTCATTAACACCACCGTTTTTGAAAAAGTTGCAGCCCACATTATTGGAACCACCACTCTGTAAATCAATAAACCAAAAATTAAAACCAATTTATTATTAACACAAAAATAAAAACAGATTGTATCCAAAATTTTATCGTTGAACCACCAACAGTGCATGAAAATTGGGACCGTAACATACCTATATAATGGGATTGCAGGAAGAAGAAGATTGCAGCAACACCAATTGAGAATGGAGGAACAAGATTGTCAAAACTCACCAACTACCCAAACATTTCTTACCAAAACCCTAACTCACTTATTTATCCCCAAATATCTAATTAACACACATGTACAGTACACGTAACACACCCTAATACAAATCATGCCACATGTACAATGCTCCATTAATGATTTAAACCGCGTTACAGAAAATGACCAAATAAAACACGAATTGCGAAAATGAGGACCATTTAAAACATTCTGTAAAAATGATGACCATTTTAAACATTCTGTCAAAATGAAGATCATCCGCAACAAACACTACAAAAATGAGGACCAAAAAGGTATTTAAACCTTAAAATTAAAAGAAAAGTATGCTTACTCAAACAAAAACTTCAAAGTTAATGTCTACTTTTTTTCTCTCTCAGTTTGGAATATAACATGATCTCCAAAACTTCTTTTCATCTATGACCAATCTTGGTAGACTTTTCGGGTGAGTTCTTTACCAATACTTTACATTTGACATTGTTCACATTACATTTGTGAATCAATGTTTGCCAACATGGATAGCAAAACCTGATTGCAAGTCCTAAAAATATACAATTCAATTAACCATAACAAAAAATTTAGAATATCCAAATTAAATGTATAAATATATGTATGGTAATGAAGTTAAAGAGCAAACAGATCTTACTATATAGTTTCCTCTTTCTTGATAAGTGGTCAATTTGACATGAAAAACAGTAATAATAACTTGACAAACAATACCATAATGAAAGTAATTCAAACTTAAGTCTATGCAATTTCATTTGAAATTTCTAATATGAAAATATATATAGTCTCCATTGTGTTGGGCACCTTAAGGTTATAGAGAGTCTTAATCTTTGGCTAAGTAGTGTCCTAGGTACGTTAACATTACTTTTCATCTTCATCTTCACTTTCCACTATCGTATGAAACTAATTCACAAGAAAAAACACTAACAAAACATATTAATATAAATTTCATAATAAAATAAAGAATTAATTAAAATAAAAATATTAAAAAAAATTACATATTTAACTTTCAATACTTTATTTCAGTGTAATTTTATTATAAATCATAATTTTTATCTATTAAAAATATTTTTTTTCTATCATATCTATTAAATTATTTATATATTTCTCTTAATCTAAACAATTTGATTTTCACTTATTATGTTTTTCAAATCTACTCATTTCCACATTTTTTTTTTCTAAATCCATCATTCAAGCTTAATCCTCAAATTTGTATGAAACTTTTGCATTAATTCAAACTCATTGAGCTATTATATTGAAACGTATATACATTGAATGTTATCACAATAAATATATCACGTTGAAGACATGACACAAGGAAAAAGATAAAAACAAAAAATTTGTTAAAAACGTTTAATGAAAGGTCCTAAAAACTAAAGAAAATCATATATGTAAGGTCTTAAGAGAATAAAAATATATTTTTGTTAAAAAGGGTCTAATGAAAGATCTTCAAAGAATAAAAATATATTTTTATTACTAAATATTAAATAAAAAAGAATGGAAGAAACCTTTTCTTATTCATTGTTAAATAAGCTTTCGGATGAATAAAAAAAATAAAGAACCAGGTAAAATCAGTATGAATATATGTAATTGTGTAATGGGGGGTTTTAGCATGATCCCTTTCGATAAGTCTGCAAAGGAAATTGTTTCGCAGGATTCCGGAGAGATTGTGGTTGCTGCAAAGCACAGGTAAGAGAAGCATAACATTTTCATTTCGTTATTCCAAACGCTATTATGTTCTGTGTTGTGTTCAATTATTTCTTTAAAAATTTTGCTCTGCTTTAAACTTTTGAAACTTTATTCTGATTTATGATATCCAGATTTTGAACCGTTCATTGTTGTACTTGGATTTTGCTTGTTAGTTGGTAGTGTATGTTTCTTGAATTTATACAGCACACTGCAGCTTTTATTTTATTTTATTTGTAATCCAAATTTTTGCCCTTGGCGGCGCCGGGTGGGTGGTCGGGGAGGCAGAAGCAGCCGGAACTGGCGGGAGACGGGCATTTAGTTATGTATTGGTATGTGTTTGTGTGATCGTGTGTAGAAGTACGAGTGTCAGTTCGATTGAAGAACATTCATGCTAGACAAAATTTATGATTAACTGGGTGGAATGATGGTGAAATTATTGGTACTTTGTGTATTTAGTGGATGTAGCTCTGTATTGTGGAAATTTGTAAAAGGAGGATGGCAATTATCCTTGCAGCAAATATGTGTTCCATCACAAATTCCAAGACGGTTGAAGGGATCAAAAGATTTGCTAATGAAGGTATGCCTAAAATTTCAAAAAGCCTTTTTTAGGGCATGTTTGTGACACCTTATGCGGTTTTTAACGTTTGGATGAAAGCTACTAGTTGTAGTTTATGCATTTTATAACCATTTTGACGAGATCTGTTTCGGGTGGACATGTTTCCAATCATAGCTTATTATTTTTTATGTTTGCTGTTTCTGTATTATTCTTAATCTTGTTCCTTTATGTTCCCATTTCACTATTTGTCATACTAAAGGACATAGTTCTTTTGGATTGCTATTTTCTGATTGATTATATTGAAAGAATAGCTTATTTTCATTTGAAGAAGGAAAAAGAAAGTAGAATCAATAAGAACATTATACATAGTTTGTGAAGAACAACATGATACCCTGAGTACAGTAGGTCCTTCATTTATTGACAACTTCTGCAACATAACAGATAAAGTGCAATCCAGGTCTAATATTGCATTGCCTCATCTGGAAGCTTCATCAAGTCGCAGGCATCTTTTAGTCGGTGTTGGCCCTTCATTGGCTACCTTGGCTTGTGGTTTGTCACCATCAATGGTATGGGCTGAAGAGAGTTCTGGTGAGAAAGAGGAAGAAGATAAAGGGGTTATTGGGGCTATCAAATCATTATTTGATCCTAATGAGAAAACAAAGTATGGAAAGGTGTTGCCTAAGGCTTACTTAAAGTCAGCAAGAGAAGTAGTGAAAACACTGCGTGAATCTTTAAATGAAACCAGTGATGACGTTGCCAAATTTAGAAGGACTGCAGATTCCGCAAAGGAGTCAATTCGGAAATATTTGGGCAGTTGGAGGGGAAATCAGACTCTTGTGCAAGAAGTATGGATTTCTACTTGAAACTCTTTATGCAACGAAAATTCAATGCCTTTACTACTAATATGTGGAAATTTTGTTGCAGATTACCCTTTTATGATCATGTTTTGGATGTCTCGCAGGAATCATATGTTATTTTGGAGAAAGTAATAAGATCTTTGGCAAACTTTTACTCGAAGGCAGGGCCATCAGCTCCACTATCACAAGAAGTTAAGTCTGAAATATTAGATTACCTAAATACAGCTGAAGATTTTTTGTAGAAAAAATGTTATAGAAATAGCACTATTTTTAACTCGCTGGTGCTACATAGCATGTCATTAAGCAAAATTATTCTTCAATCAAATTAATTTAGTTCCAAAAAATTGATCCAACTTCTTTTTTTATTTTTTCATCCGAATTCTGATTGCTTGTTTTGGTTGATGATTATCCTCCCCTCTCCGTCCTCTCTCCTGTGTCCAAAATTAGAGAAGACTGGGAAAATTGAGTCTATTTATCTTGTTTTATTTCCATATTCTTCTGTTATATTAAAAGCGCAAGATATCTATTATCTTGTTTTATTTCCATATTTTTACCAGAAAATAAGATTTGCATTAAGATAAATTAAATTGCCATAGCATAATAAATATATATATATATATAATAGTTATTTTAAAAACTAGATAAGTTATTTGATACCACTAGCAAAATAAACTCCTCGTTTATTTAAGCTTCTTGTAATTGATTTTCATCTCATCACCACAATAATATAACATTGGTCGTGGTCAACCACTTGCCTCTGGCGCAGCGTACATTATTTTTCAGCAGTAATTTCTTGTACATTTTTCGTGTAAATGTCTTGTGTCTTTAACTTATTATTTCCCTTTTTTAAAATTGAGGGGAAACGATGCTATATTGGTCAAAGTTTATCGAATCTAAAAGCAGTTAAGCTATTTGAATTTAAAACGTTTAATAAAATTAACTGATAATTTATTAAAAAATTTAATTCTTTAAATAGCTAATAATCTAAAAATTAACATACTATTTTAAACTTTATCCTCACTTTATATATTAATATTAAATAAAAATAGTTGTTCAGATTATAGTTTGATACAATATAAAAAATTCGTGAGGGAAAAGTGAAAAAACATGGAGCTGCTCAACGTAAGGATGAAAGAAATTTTAATAAAACAAGTGATGATAGAAAAATAAACTAAAAGGTTTTATAGCTTCACATGTTAGAAAAAACATTATTTAAACAGTTAAAAACTAATAAAATAAATACTTTCACTAAAGTGCTTTATTTTACTAACAATAATTGTTTTAAGATAAAAGTTAAACTAATTTAACTACTCTGGAAGAGGAGAGTATAAACAAGTTTCCGGAGCACTAAAGCTTTTCCCCCATTATTTATTTTAAAATATACACCAAAGAAAACCACCAAAATAATTTTATTTCTACAATAAAAATACTTACAACAAGCATCTATCATCACACAACGATTATGATATACCAAAAATATATGAAGGTCCAACAGCAGATATCAGCTACGAGACAGAACCCCCTTCGAGCTGTGCATAGAAAATCAATGGAAGTATTAGTTTTTTACACGACAACACAACTGCATTCATGGAAATCATGTAAATCCAAAGAACGAAAACAAACAAAAACTATTATCATTTGAAGACAAAGCATAAAGCTGGTTTCATCCTCTACAGCAAAGATATCATCTTTGTTATAAAAAAAGAAAAAGAAAAAAAAAGAGAGAGGAGAAATATAGATGGTTTTCAAGTAATACTAGAAGCAAATAGTACATCGAATGAAATCTAATTCTCTTCATCTTGGCACAAAATAAAAAGGCACCATACCTTGGTACAGTTCCAAGGCGACGTGGATCATACTCGGTTGCTTGTCGAAGAGCCCTAGCAAAAGCTTTAAAGGTCGCCTCAATAATATGATGGGAATTTTTTCCAGCAAGCTGTGCTCAGAGGAATGCATATAAGTTCTGTTACAAGGTTTTCAAAATTGGGATAAAAAGTATCAACTAGAAAAAAGAAGCATAGGCTCCAAGTTGGATTATGTAGTCAATCTGTTAATGCATGAAAAATATAGAAACAATATCTCATTTTTCCAGCCTACGTGGCTATGAGACATATCAAAGATCCCAGGTCAAACATCTACAATATCCAGCATGTTTAAATCGTAATGATATGCTCAAATATATCTACAAATTGAATGACTATAACTGATGATGACCTAAGTTCTATGTATTGATACCTGCCGAATGTGAAGTGTCATACCAGACGTGTTCACCAATGATTGGAAGAAGTGTTCCACCAACTAAAAACGATGATATCCAGTAGAATTCATTAGTATATAATAATACTAAAGGTAAAGATAAAAGGAACAAGAAGCACAAAAGATGGTTATAGTACCTGAGTATCGTATGTCCCAACCCTCTGAGTGGGTATGTCCAAATTATAACCTAGATATGGCCGGCCAGACAAATCCTGGAAAAGAGTGCAAGGAATCCATGATGGAAGAATAACAGAGAAAACAAAGTTAGATGTTAATTCCTTCTACTACTACTCCCATTTAAGTTAAACGTTTTCAACCGTTCTAACTAACAACTGATATGATGCTCTAAGGTAGTTATGCAAATAACAAATTGATCAAATTGGAAAGAAGAACTTCCTAATTTCAATTCAGAAGCATTGTGTAAGTACTACTAGAGCTGATCATGATCGAGTCTCAAAACAAGCTCATGTATGCAGTGTCTCTTTGTCCGAAGCAACTAAACTCTAAGAGTAATTTGAATTTATTTATGCACATAACAAACATAGAAGAAGTCCTAACACATTTTGAAGTGTGGTTATCCATTTACCGTGTTTATAAGCAATGGCAAATCACACTTTCCCACAACACCTAAGTTAACATTTACCGACAAATTAGTATTTCTACAAATTGTATGCAAGTTACCAGCGAAACGTGTATTAATGCCTCATCAAGTGGAGCAGAGAAGTTACCAAACCGGTTAATACCCTTCCTATCACCAAGAGCCTGCAGCAAAGCCTGAAGATGTAGTAACAGAAACCTCTTAGTTTTGACATGATAGATAAATGCAAAATTATTAAAAAAAAGACTAGTGTAATTACAAATCCCTGTTGCAATAAGATTAGAACTGGCACTATAATTGTTAAAATGATCAACAATTACTTAGATGTCAGCGTGCATAAGAAAGGAAAAGGTAAAAAGTATATAAAGATACAACTTTCGCACCAATCTTCGGTGCAAGACCAAGCATGCTTTAGTTTGAAGGAACAAATATAATATAGAAAACCAAAAAAGGAAATAAAGAATCAGCTCATTTGTTCATAGAAAGGTTTGCATACTGTTCCAATAGCAAGTGCGACGTCTTCATTTGTGTGATGATCATCAATATGTATGTCACCTGTAGCCTTTACGTGTACATCAAACAGCCCATGGGATGCAAGTTGCTGAAAAAACACAGCCAAGTATAGTTTCCAAAATTATTATCTGCATTGAGTGTTTTACATCCTCAGTAGCATTTAGTGTTTAGTTTCGAAGATATAAAGCAGACAAAAAAAATACTCATCACAAAATTCAACTCTTATCCAACTAGCCTTTCATCTATTTCATTCCACATTACCGTGCTCGTTAAATTGTTATAGCACGAACTTCGATGACATAATATGCATTTTCATTTTAGATGTGTTTTACTAAGTAAATGTCAAGTGTATAAAGAATAATTCACTGTACAATTCTTTAATTAATTATTTAATATATTTTGGCTCCCATGATTATTTTCCGCATCATACAAGAATTACAAGAATATGAACAATGATCGAAATCTCAATTAACATTTTGAGGCAGATAACAATGACGGGAATTAAAAAGTAAACGAAGGGGGGTAATAACAAACAAAAACATAAAGCATCCTCAACAAGAATGCACTAAAATTGAGTTGAAATTACTGACGTCGAGCATATGATCGAGGAAGGGAATTCCGCTACTACTATCAGCAACCCCGGAACCATCCAAGTTTATCTTGACTGATACATTGGTCTCCTTAGTGACCCTTTTAACCTCTCCAATTCTAGCACCTAAAAGTGGTCGAAAAAGGTGTTGGAGAAACCAAAATCTCAAAAAGTGAAGATTAGGAATAGAGGGTTGCATTGACCTGAGTCAATAGGCAACGTCGTCGTAGCTGAATCATTGTCTCCCACCACGGCAGCGGAGGAGACGTTTCTGGGAAGATCCATCGGAGTGAATTTGCGTGGATTGAGTGAAAAGATTGAAGCTTTGAAAGGTGAGGGCGTGGGGTTGGGTATTGCGTTGAAAACCCTAACCCTTGATTTTAGAAGTGGGGAAGAAGGAGATGCTGGAAAAGAGGGAGGAGCAGATAGTTCCATTGAGAGTGTACCAAGAACGGCAGCACCGCGCCGATCTTCTCCGAGGGTGGTTTCAGTCCACAGAAAAACTTAGGTGGATTTGGGCAAAAAGAGTGTCAGGCCCAAATAAATTGCAAGATTATATAATAGGCTTATTGTAAGCCTTTTCTTTCTAGAGCCCCATAGTTTCTATGTGCAACCTCATGGGGTGGTTATCAAACCAAAATGCTTTTCTGCATCTTTTCGTGCTAATCAAACGCTTAGATCTCTTCTTTATTTCCCCTTAACCCGCTTAAATCCTATCAATTATATTGACATCTTCTCGGAATTTTAAAATCACATCAACACTCAATTCTTTGTTAAATATAAATACTACACAGACCTAGACATGTCAAAATAAGCCAATCCGATTCACACGGGTTGGTTCACCACGAGCCGGATTGAAAATGAGTGAATCCAACCCGACTCACTTTATGGTGAGCCAAAAATTTTGTAACCCGGTTTAATCCATCACGGATTGGTGGGTTAAGTGGGTTGACTTACCAAACCACCTAATTTTTTTTTTTAGTATTCAAATATTTAAATAAATTTTTAAGTAACCCATGAGATGACAATCAAACTAAAATCAAGAACCAATGTTTTGATCATACTCACCACTAATATATGAAGAATTATTTCCAAAAAAGTATCCATATAATCTAAGAAAACATGGCTAATATTACAAATTTTCTGTTATACTATTCAACAAAATATAAATAAAAAAAACTATACATTTTTTTTCATGCTAATTTAGAAAAAAATGTTTATAAGACGGTTACTTGAGTAATTTACTATAAAGATTATAGTTAAATATTAAAGTATCAACATATATATAACTTGAAAATCAAATTAATTAAACATTCAAACTATTCAAATATAATTAAACAACATTCTAACATTTATAAATATGAAATTGTGAACAAATATAATAGAAGTAGTAAATAATTATTAAAAAAATTAAATATTCCTGTACGCGCACGTAGATAATGCAGACAATTTTTTCTTTTTAGACAGTGGAAGTAACGAATGGATGGTAGAATTATTCAAGACCAAGATTGTTTAATTCAACGAACATCAAGACTAAAATGTACAACAAAAATTTAGGAGAACCAAAATTCGTAAAAGTATTATATTTAAAAATTTTATTCTATCTGATATATATTTTTTGTCTAATTTAAGATATCAAATGAAACCGTTTTCTATATTCAATCGTAAAATGTTTATATAATGGGCTAAACTTTATTTCACTAAATTAGGCAGATAAAGCATAGCTGAGTTTTTCCAAAGGAAACGTGGAAGTAGTAGTTTGCATGAGGAAAATACAATCTCTAATTAGCTTTTTTCTAACACAGAAAACACAATAGCATATTTTTATAGGTTTCCTTGTATCTTTGTCTGCTCAAAATTTTTCAATGGGAAGTTACATTTCTCAAATTTTGTTCCAATTCTCTCTATTCTGTCTCTGGCTTATTCGTGAAGTTGTTCAGACTTCAGATTCAAGAAAATGGCTATCTTCGTTGAGTTCAAAGCGTAATTAGTTTGAAAAGCTTAGAAAGTATGGAATTAAGGCTCCATTCTTAGGCAGAAAACAGGAAACACTATAACTTTATAAGTTCATCCACCTTTAAACCAAACAAGACAATATATCATAAGTACACTATTCAAACACCACAGAAACAGAAACGCAAAGCTTTGAGTATTATTGTTATCAATACGAGATATGGCCCCAATGTTATGCTCTAATGTTAAGCAAATTGCTTCATTTGTTATTAAACTACAGAACATACTAAATAACGTAAATTGTACTAAAATTACTACACAAGGGCACAGTTTATTTATAGTAAAACAAACTACAGTAATAAGGTTTACAATAAAATCATGTAAATCTACCACAGTTTCAGGCATAAGATATCAATGAATATCACTAGAAAGTTAAAAATTAAATTGAAACTAAACTGAAGCAGAATAATGTTATCACTTCCTGACTAAAGCGGTATCAATCAATGAGTTATCAATTTTACGTACACCTAGAAGTTAAACCTTTAAAGACAAGCATGAGTGTCACTGAATTAACGAAGTGGTTGATTCAAATCCCAAGTTGCTGAAAATGTCCACTTTGGTAATGAGGCTTCTGCAATCTTGATTGTGTCACAATCATAAATATTCTTTTGTCGTCAAAACTATAGAAAACGCAGAACGTATGTATTTTGGCTCGTGGCCAGAGCCACACCAATATGGATAGAAAGTAATGAGAAATTTATGCTTTCAGTTGAATGTGCTAGTAAACCGCTGGTCAAATTGTAGTCTACACCAAATGTAACTGTTTCTTTCTTCTACCAGTAATCCTGACAAGAGCAAGAACCATCCTTGAAATGATGAAATCGGGTTGCATCTCTAACTATAATTTCTCTTTTCACAAGCTTAGAGATGTATTTTATGGCAGTGTGGCAGTCATTACAAACTCTAAGGTTCTTCATAATCCTCAGTGTAGAATACTCTGGAGTATTTATTAATGCAAATGCAATAGCAAGTTTTTCACTGTGATGTCTAAGGATTTGTTCTTTCACTTCTTGTTCCAGGTCATGCAACACAGAATTGGTGTCAGGAATAAAGCCCATTTTCTTGATCTCATTCCATATTTTTGAAATCATACGGTAGATTGCATCTCTTTGGGGGTGAAGTGCATCGTCAACTCCAAAAGTATGGACTTTGTTCTGGATTTGCACCCAACTGAATCCTTGTTCTTTCTTTACTGCTCTGTCCTTCATTGACTTCCTAACCTTAGCAGCATCCTCCCATTTACCGCAGGCTGAAAGTGTATTAGCAAGTGCCGAGTAAGCCCCACTATTGTTGGGATCAATAAAAAGCAACTTTTCAGCTGCTACTTTAGCCAAATCAACATTTTTATAAACCCTACAAGAAGACAAAAGTGAACCCCAGGCCACCACATCTGGTTCGATGGGCATATTTGTAATAAAATTATATGCTTCTTCAAGCAATCCAGCACGCCCAAGAAGGTCAATCATGCATGCGTAGTGGCTAGAGGTGGGTTCAATGTTATGAACATTTGTCATCAAATTAAAGTAACGTTTACCCTGTTCTACCAATCCCACATGTGTGCAAGCAGACAACACACTAACATAAGTAATGTGATCGGGCTTTAAGTTAATTTTCAACATCTTTTCAAACAGTTCTATGGCCACATTTCCAAGTCCATGTTGAGCTAGAGCCAAAATCATGGAAGTCCAAGTCAATGTATCCCTGTAGGAGCAGATCTGATTGAATACTTTCCTAGCATCTTTGATGCTACCAGATCTTGAGTACATGGTAATTAAAGCATTACCCACAGAAATTGATGATGCTTCTTCCAATCTCATAGCAACTGCATGAAGCTGCTTACCGTGATCCAGAGAAGCCAAGCTTGAGAAGACACTTAATAGTGCTGCCAAAGTATAACTGTTTGGCTTTGGACCTTCTCTTATCATCGACCTAAAGAGAGCCAAAGCGTTGCTAATTAAGCCATTCTGTGCATAACCAACAATCATGGCAGTCCATGCAACTACATCAGGACACTTCAGTGAATCAAATATCTCTCTTGCAGGGTTTATATCCCCAATTTTGACATAGCCATCCAACAGTGATGTGAATGCTATAACATTAAGACTCGAAGTTCCAGTTAGCTGTACAATCCTTCGAGCAATTTCAACAGCACCCGACTTTGCATACATTGAAACCAGAGCATTCCCCACTGGCCCGGCAGTGTCAATATCAACTCTTACAATATGTGCATGAATTTGTTTCCCAAGTTTCAAGCTTTCGAGATTTGCACAAGCTGACAGCACACTTGCCAAAGTGAACTTATCCGGATTCAGAGATGAACTCTTAAGCATAGAAGAAAAGGTTTCCAGGGCTTTGATATCATGTCCCTGATGACAGTACCCTGTGATGATGGAATTCCAAGAGACAATATCCGGATCACTCATTTGATCAAAGAGTGAAAGTGCAAGGTCAAGTCGACCGAACTGCATGTGCATTGAAATCATAGTATTCCAAGTTGATTTGTCCTTCAGCCTCATCCTCTCAAAAACAACCTTTGCCATAACAGAATCACCACACTTTGCATACATGTTAAGCAGTGAATTTGCCACAGGAACAACCCCAGATAGCCCCTGTTTAACAACAAAGGAATGAACCTTATTTCCAACATTCAGGGCTTTCTTTGCAGAACATGAGGCCAGAACATTGGTAAATGTGAATTGGGTAGGAGAAATTCCAGAGGAAACCATGCGGAGAAACGTGTTAATAGCGGTATTGAAAAGACCCAAGTGGTTATACCCCACAATCATGGTGGTCCAAGACACGGAATCTGGGTTGGGAATTTCGTCAAACAGTTGTCGTGCAGAGTCCAAGTGACCACCCTTAACGTGCATGGAGAGAATGGTGTTCCATGAGAAGGTGGTCTTAAGGGGCATTTCATGGAACAAGCGGTGGGCATCGGAGAAGAACCCGGTTTTGGAGTAGAAATTGAGGAGGTTGTTCATCAAGAAGACGCCAAGGCAAAGGCCGTGTTTGATGATTGGAGCGTGAATGCATCTTCCCAGGAATGGGTCTCGGGATTTGATTGCGGATTGGAGAAGGATGGCCCATTTGTCGGAAAGAGAGGGAGTGTTTGGGTTTTGCATCAACACAAGCAGAGTGTGTTGAAGTGTCTCCCTCCCAAAGTTGCACCAGCATCAACCCTTCCCAACAATTTTGCAAACACTAACTTCCTTTTCTTGCCTCCAAAACATTCACTCAACACTCTGGAATTGTAGTATATTGTTGTATTGTCTATCCACAGTTGGTTTTGTCTCCTAGAGTTGAATTGAATTTACACAAATAAAAACAATTTAGCTTATTAGAAATGATAATGGTAAAAATATCACGTTCACATGGAAGAATTTACAATTTTCAAGAAAGTTCAAATATATTAAATTTAAATCTATTTTATTTAGATAACACGATTTAAATTATTGAACTTTAATTTTATTGTTTTGTCAACAAATATGAAAAACACTTCTTCAACCACAGAGATATAAATAAAAATTAAGCATTAAAATTTTTAATTGAAAAGATCTTCTTAAAACACCCATCAAAAAACAATTTCATTGATATTAGTAAAAAAAATCTTAACATACATTATTAAAAAATAGTTATAATTTACACTGGTAAATAAGTAATCTCAACTTGAGAATAATTCATATTAAGATTAACTTAAAAAAAAAGTTCTTCTTATTTATATTAATAAAAAAATTATCTTACTAATGTTGTATAATAAAATCTTGATTAATGTTAGTTAAAAAAATAATATGTTTTAGTTGATGTTGGTCGAAAAAGTCCTCCATTTACTAAAAAAATAATATATGATGATTTTAAATAAAAATGTTGTGAATCATATTAGTTGAGTAACATTATTAATATTGATGATTCTTTTTAACAACATAAATTAAGAAATAATATTGATATAATATCAATAAGCAAATAACCTTGTTCATATAACATCAACAATTAATTAGTCTTGATCAGACGATCAAATAATAATTCTAATTAACTTTAAAAAACCTCTATCGATATAAGTTAAAAACAAGAATAAATTAATATCGTATTGATGTCAGTTGAGTTAACATAAATTCATTGAACTAAAATGACATAGAAAAAGTATCCCGAATTTTGATAAACATCGAATTGTCTAATTTTAAATAACTATTTTAATATATTCATAACATTTTAATTTATTTACAATACTTTGTACATAAACAATATATTTTTATCTTATACTATCCTACAATTTATATAAAGAGGAATCATCCTCCTCTGAAAATTTACTATGCAAAGATAAGGTTAAGGTATAATGTTATAAAAAATAATTATACAATTATCTTGAATTTTGAGCCTTCCCAACTTATTACAACGTTAAATTATTTGATTGACTTATACAACTACTTGTGTTGCAGACATATAATAAGCAATGTAAAAAGATTGTTTCCAATTATATTGTGTATTTTTTTTTTATCGAACTTTGTTTTAATGGATAGGATATGCCACTTTAATGAATTTCGACATTATTTTTATTATAATAAATGTTTATTAAAATGTTGAGGAATAAAAAAGCTGTTCATTAAAATAACTATTTCCTTTATTTGTAAATAGTTAAAGTAGTTAAATAAACATATTATACTCCTTAAACAAACCTAGTTTACAAAACAAAAACATTCCCTACTGTCCTAGCTACTAACAAAGTTAAATTTACACTAATAATATCTAGCCTTAAATTATGACTATCAATATTCTATATTATCGAATCTTCGTAACACATTATTAATGCAAAATATGCATTTTTTTTAATCGATTAATTTTTGTTTGAAAACTCAAATAATTATATTTAGTAAATTTATATATATAAACTTATTTTTAAAAAAATAGTTCAGTCATACTAGGATTAATGACGTGTGAACTTGTTCAATTATTTAATTTTGAAGAAAGAAATGGTGTTTGATAATTTAGAGTTTAGGTGTAAAGTGGCGAATAAAGCAAACAACAAAGGAATCCGTCTAAGTGTGTTTATGATGACATTCAATGCATTTGAATGCATTACACTTTTCCATGTTCTGTTTTTCCCAGGCTGCCACTGTTGTTAGTAAAAGGTGTCAACACAATCACCATCTTTAGCATATGCCTTTTAATGAAGAGAGAAGATAACCAACAACACTGCCAATATCTACATTATTTTATTCATAACAAAAATTCTACATTCATTCAAGATATATACACTAAACTCTCTTATCTAGCTAAAATACCATGTTATTTAATAACAAATAAAAATTTATCAACGGAGTCGTATCTCAACTTTAAAACCAAAGATAATTCAAATGTACAAAACTTATTGAAAATGTTTTAAGAAAATCAATTAAATTAATTATTTTTATTGTTACATGTTAGAAGTATATATTATCAAAACTAGAGGAATACACTTTTTATAATCATTTCTCATAACTATAATTTGTAATTTACCCGTTCTTTATTGTTTATTCCACTGTTCATTTTAAAATAGCCAAAATTGATTACGATGCCGAATATGTTTAAAATAAGAATTTATTATTAAATATTTTATCTTGGAGTAATTTTGAAATATTTAAAAAGGCAAAAAGCATATATTTTTTCCTTCCACGTTAAGGTGTGTTTGAAATCGTTACCAAATAACTCATGTCCGAAAGCTACGTGTTTCTCTGTCATTCCCATTGGGTCCAAAAACCCACTTAATTAAATGAAACTGAGACTCAAAACAAAAATCAAAACGTAACACCTATAAGCACCATGGAAAATTGACCGATGATTTTGAGTTGCCAAAACCCAACTTGTACTGTGTTGGTAAAATATATTAATTCAATCCATGCAAAAGATTTATTATTTTAAAGATTCATTAAAATAATAAATTTATGAATCTTATCTTTTATGTTGTTCATTTTTTTTATTCAAACCTAAACTCATATTTAGATTCTGCTCATTAGATTACACCTTACATAGTATTTCTTAAGACAAGTGACTGCTTAAATGAAAGTGAACCTATGCAGTTTATATTAATTCTTAATCTCCAAAATTCCTTTAACGGATATGTTCATTGTTTGGCCAGCAAAATTTACAGGGCGATAGGATTTTGTCAGAGCCACCTTTATCGTAGCTTTGAAACATGGAGCTGCAAAAGCATGTGGCGTCGCTGTTATGATGAAGTGTTCACACCAGCAGAACATTAAACATCACACAAAATGATGGACCATTTCTTTCTTTGCTCTTCCAAACCACCGCACAATGCTCTCTCAGACAGAGGGTTCCTCTTTGTCAGTACTCATCAAAAGTGTAATCTTTTCAGTAATATAAAGGACTAGAAATTATGAATATTTTACACCAGTTTATTACAGTGCTGAGGAAGAAGGAACTAAAAATTAGATAGTTTTCTAGTTGTACAAGTATCTGGTTACATGGTACCTCCTTTTCTGGAAAAGTTATTGTTCGACCCAGACTGTCACATGCCTATGGTTTAGTCAAATTTTAAACTTAACTTGGGGGCTTTGAACCATACAATAATTTCTGATTTAGAACATTATTTAGCTGCCTCATGATTCATTACATTAGGTTAGTGAGAAAGGTTAGGAATGATAAATGGATAAAAACTTATATCATAGAGAAAACTGACAGATTTTACTGACACAGCATTTCATATCATTTATAGTATCTAATCCTCTAGGAGATGGAGCTGAAATTCAGCATCTCAAGGGAAAACTTTACTTACATTAATGTGACTGAGTTAGGCTGTGCATGATTTACATCTGGCATTTTTCATACTAGGTCAACTGACCATCATGGAAAAGGGTGCCCACAAGCTAAATTACAGCTACGATCTTTTGAGTAAATCCTATCAGTCTCAGGCTCTGATTTTCTTTCCTAAGTTTAAGAAAACAGGCAATCGGTTAATGTAGTTACATTGGTACATGATTATGAACTTTGGTGGTTTCTAGATTCTAGAATTCTATTGCATCAACAGGAAGCGAGGTTGCCCTCTGAAGTGAGCTTGGAAACAAAGCTCCTGTGAAGAAATCCTTGGCTGTGACCATTCGCTCAGGACTGTTAGACTGATTAATCTCATCAACATTTTGAACCATTTGATCAGCATAATCGTTGAATTTCTCGTCTTCAACAGGAAAATGCTTCCCAGAAACTATAGATCTTAATTGTGGTTTATTCTTTTGTATCTTCAATTTGTATTGAGCTGATAAACTCTGAATTCCATTTTTCCCACAATTTAATTTTTTCGTATCAGGAGAAATGATGCAAGTAAGTTTTGGCTTAACCCCCAGTTGTTGATCTTTAAGCTCCCTTAACTGAATCTGGTACTTTGCTTTGAGCCATCTTAGCTCTTGCCTAATTTCATTTTCACAATCCGACATAACACAACTTACTGCAGGGTTTGAATGAGGCCTTTTGGTATTGAGATCACTTTCTTCATCTACATTAACAGCTTTTCCTTCCTCCTTGATGTTCAACGGGTTTGATACCTCATGAGTTTGGTCACAGTGTATGTCTTTTAACTCTTCATTGCATAACTCTGGTTCATCTCTCTGAGCCCAAATATCTGTAAAATGAATGCCATCGGAATGGCTTGACGCATGCCGTGTACCTTCGGTGTCACTACTTGCAGATCCTTCAACTTGATACGTTATCTCTTCAAATCGGCCATGAATTGCAGCACATCCATTTTTAGAACAATGAAGAAATTGAAGGTTCTTGCCACAGGGATTATTTGATGATACATAATCAAACAAGTAACCGTTTGCAGCACAATTGAGGCAGACACCTGCACTTGAACATTCTGAATTTTCCTCTATTCTGGCTCCTGTTCTCCACTCGGGAACCAGTGTTGCAATTTCATTGTCTATCATATTTGCCAAATCTGATACATCTTGATCAGTTATGTCAAGCTCAGCTACCATTTCATTTGCAACGCTCAATGCAGTATCAGTCTCAATGTCAAATGGGAAGTAGATGTTTCGAATTCGACCTATTTAGAGGAATGCCTTGTTACTTTGTTTTATTTGCTTATGCAGTAAGTATCAGAAGAACAACAGAATATAGAATAATCAAAGACAGAGAGTTCCATAAAGAATATAAGAAATTGAAATGCTAACCTTCGTTATCTGCAATTCTGAGTCTCAAAAAGATGCCATCATCTTCTTTTCTCCCACTTTTGATTGTTGTGTCAACCTTAACCAAATTGTTATCCTCTTCACAATCAAAGAGACCGATTTCCCTTGTTTCGAAATCGTTTTGATGATAATCCAATTCAGAGAAGGATCCATAACCACCAAGATTATCAGTGTACCTACTCATTGAGGTGTTGATGCCATACGCTCCATTCAAAGGCTGTCTGATTAATGGGGCTACTTCATAGCAATCTCTTTGATACTGCACTACTTTTGAGTCAAATCCATAATCATCAATTTGTAGAAAAGGATCCTCCAAGAGTTCCTTCGCTGAAAGTCTGAGGGACGCAGTTGCTAAGCATTTCTCTACAAACTGTCTTACCTCTGGGTTGACTACTTTGTAAAGAGCTTCTGGCTTCTTCCCCTGTAAAATATACATACAAATTAGTGGACAAAGATGAAGAATCATATAGGACAGAAAGGTAAATTAAATAAAAGAACGACTTTTGCTTCATACAGATACAACTTTCTTGTAAATTTGAGCAGGGTGGTTGCATTCACTATAAGGATATTCAAAAGTGACCATCTCTAAGATGCACATTCCAAAAGAGTATATGTCAACCAACTCATTGTAATCCTCTTCATACACTTCCGGAGCCATAAACTCAGGTGTGCCTGGAGTAAAACAAAGAAGGAAAAGCAAATAGAGTCTTAACCTGGTGAACTGTGCAGACATAGAGGACTAATTATCATAGCGGAAAGTAACATTTTCATAATCATCTTTTGGAACATAATGAAAGGCTTTCATGCTGCTTTTCTACGCACCAACACAACGAGCAGCATTAGATTTGCGGAGAATCGCAGCAAGGCCAAGATCTCCGATTTTGACTTCCCCTTGGTTGCCATTGATGAAAATGTTATCACACTTGAGATCTCTATGGATCACAGGAGGATTATGGCTGTGCAGATACAGAAGCCCTTCCAAAATCTGCCTACACCAATGCTTAACAGCTCTGATGTTAACTCGTCTGTGCTTAAGTCTGTACCTGCATACACAATGAATACAATGAACACACCCATTTGTTAACAAAAGGAAGCAGAAGCTAGAACTACCAGAATAAATCATTCAGTGGAATACACACATATACGATTACATGCATAGAAGATAAGGAGAGGGCTTACTGTCTTAGAGTCCCAGAGGTAAACATCTCAGTGACAAAATTGATTTGTCTGTTGGCAGTATCAACCCACGAAGTATAGAACTTCATGATGTTCTTGTGTTTCAATGTCTTGAGAAGATGGATTTCACTGTATAACCTCTCAAGATCTTCAGGATTCTGCAAAAAGTCATAAAGCTTTACTTGATTCCATGCCACTTCTATCCCGTCATACTCATCAAATGCTCTATAGCTGCAACAAATGAATATGGTCTCATTAAAAAAGGAAAAGAAGAGAAACAACTCATTTTGTTGAAACCCGGTAACTGTTCCACTCAAACAACAAAAATGGAGAACATCTCAAGCAGTCAAAAGATTTTGTTTGGAAAACTCTGAGATGGGTATGCTGAAAACCAAGAGCTAAGGGATATCATGCATACACTGTCTTGGAAGCTCCTTTGCCAAGAATTTCATTGTACTGCCAAACATGAAATTCAAATCCAGGAATCAGAACAAAGAATCTGAACATAAAGAACATACAAAACTTTGAGTAAAGGAAAGGTTGTATATGTACTCTTCCATATCTTCCTGTAGGATCAACTTCAGCAAACTCAAAGCCCTCTGCCTCAACACATGCAGCACCATTCATGCTTTTCTTCTTATTATCTGTTCTCTCCTTTGGTTTAGTTTATAAAGACTTTTACTTCCTCTTCTGAGAGAGTAAGAGGGATAAAGAACACGAGATGAGAGAAAAAAAAATGGTAGTTTTTCTTTTGTCAATGCATAATACAAGGAATATAGGAAACTGTGTAACTAATTACTTTGGTTTTCTGTGGACAAAGAGAGAATCAGGGAAGAGAGAGAGAGAGGAAGAGCGTAGGAAGGTCCATCAAAAGGACAAAGTTATTGCCAAGTGCCAACTAACCTAAACAAGAAAGCAAATGCTTCACAAGGTAGGAGAGTGATACCTCAGTCATACCTCTAATTTACCACCACGCTTCTCTGACAGTAACTGACAAAAACACACTCTCTCTCTCTCCCTTTCTTCTAGCCTCCTCTTTTTACATCTCATCACGAGCTGTAAAACCATTATCACTCTCTAAATGCAACAGCTTGCACTGCATGGACCAGCCATTGTTTTATAGGCTTTCGTATTAATCAAATATTTTATGTGGTGCTCTATGCACGGGAGGGGAATTTGGGTCCTGTGCATTTATGGGAAGGTTAGACTTTGTTGCATCATTGAAATTTATGAAACCTTTCTAGTTAGGAAATTGGGCTTTCCTTGCTATTGTTACTATTTTAGTGAACTTGATCAACTTGTTTAGATTTGGCCATGCCCTCTATGTTACTTCTCTCTAATGGTGGGTTCCTTTTTTAGTTCTCCACTGTGGACAGCAACAGGTAGTGAACAAAAATTGAGTTAGGAGGAGTAATGAAAAAGTTGCACTCAAGGTTGGTTGGTCTAATGATTACCAAACTAAGTCTTAAAATAGAAATGTGTAGAAAAGTATTTTGAAGTGGGTGGTGTCTAATTCAGCTAACTGATATTAGTCTAAGGAAAATTAGTTTTGATGGGAGAAAGTTTAGGATGCATATAGAAAAAGTTTATAGAGTTAGGAGCAGTGGTGATTGGGAGAGTGAGATAATTGGTTAAGAAATGAGTGGTGGCTTATGATAAAGAAAGGGGACCAGTGCTCTTTATCTTTAACTAGCCTACCCTTCAACGTCACTATATATGCTGCTGGATTTTCGGAGGGGAATTGCGTTTCAACCTCAATTTTTATTTTTGGTTTTTTCTGCATTTTATAATTTACTTATCAATATTTTATCTGGATTCTAAATTCCTTTTCAAGATTTTTTGTTCCTTCAAATTGGAGTGGTTATAGGATTAATAGATACCAAACGTCAATATGGTTAATTTTATTTTATTATTTTAGCTCTTAAATTATGTAATATTACTACTATCTTGATCTCATGTATATCAACTTTTAAATGATTTAAATATATCAATATGTAATTCAACGATAAAAATTATTTAAGCTGTGAATAGTATATTTTATGCTAAAATTATGTGGAGCACAACAAAATATCTATTTTTTCTTCTGAAATTTAATATATTTCATGAGAGTTGATTTTGAACACATTTTCAGCCTTTTTTTTATAATTTAGTTGTAAAATTTAATTTGTAATATTTTTCTATATTTTTTTTTCATGAGTATGTGTCTCTATTTTCCAAAATAAAGTTTAATAAATTTAAAGAAAAAGAAAGAAAACAAAGCACTCTCTGAATGTTTCTTAGCAGGAACACCATCAATTGATACGACATGAATTTGTTTCTTAAATATATTTTTGTAAACTTAAATCCCTAACTGAGAAAGGAAGTGATTTTCCGGTCAAATAATAAAACTGAAATCATATGATAATTTAAGAACCATAAGTTTGGTCTAATATTAATTTCTTTCACTAACATAAAATAAGGTTGATCTGAGGAATTTGAAAATAAATATAAAAAAATTATGGATTCAACTAAAGTTATTAAAAATATATTTGAGCAATATAAAAAATATATATAATTCAAACTATAAAGTTATTAAAATATATATATATATATATATATATATATATATATATATATATATTTCACACTAAAGTTATTAAAATATATATTTAACTTAACTTTTAACGTGTTTTATGATTGACCTCGTATATTTAAAACATTTTTTTATTAACTTATCTTTAGAACGTCAAGTATTATTAATTTTGTAAGCAGTGTTCCAAATCGATATCTTTGACAGTATTTTAAATGAGTAACTTATAAATATTCATACTTTCAACAACATCTTTAATATATAAAAAAAATGCAGTGAGAAACCAACGTATCATTAAAGGATTAAAGGAATGGAAGTCGAATATTTTAGTCAAAGTTTGATATTTGATTTATAAGGATAAAAAAATTGTGTTTTGAAAGAAAAACTTCACTAATGTTTTCAGTTACTTGATAAAAATTAGTTACTAGTAAAATTCACCAATAATATAATATTTAAATAAGAATACCGTTTTCTATTCTTTCTCACAAATAAAAATAATTAATTTTGTCTATGTTTATTTGAAGTTAAACGGAAATATAAAGACAGATTATATAGTAATTTTAACGTTCGTTTGAAGAGAATTAAGAACAAGAAAATGCAATGATTAGTGGGATTTATAAGTTTTTCAATCTTACATATTAAGAGGTCATTCGAGCTAATTCATTGATGAAATATAATTTGACCCTCTCATGCTTTTTTTTTTACACATGAAAGAACATGAGACCTCACTTGGAACAGAATTGGATGCTTAAAAGGGGAGAGGATTCAATGTATATATTATTTTTTTTTCAATTTTAGTAGTTAAAAAAATTAACAAAATAAATTTACTCATACAAATATCAATTTATAATACTCATTACATAAAAGACAAAAGGGTAATCTCACCAATATTTTTATTAAAATATAATTTTTAATCTATCAATCAAATCTTTCATAGATTTGCACAAAAATTATTTTCAAGTCTACTTCCAATCACCTCTAAATCTCATAAAAAAAAAAACACATAATTCATTCTTAAATTCATTCAAACTCATCCGCTTCCTATGGTTCAAATCATCTCTCTCAAATTAACACGACATAAGCATAAGACTTTATTTGGATAAATTTTTAAATAAACACTTTTATAATTTAAATTTTGTTATGATTTTTTTTACAGAAATGTTGAAAATAAATCCGTATAGATTCTTAACCTAATCCTGGTTAGAAAGTTTTCTCACCAAACAAAGAGACCTAAAAATTTAAAGTGGTTTGTAGGAAGCTATCCCTTGGAGCCCCAAAGATGCTGCCGACCAGCTAGAGAGGACGGTGCCAGCCAGATAAGGAAAAAAGGATGGTTGTTTCGGACAACTAGCAACCATTTGTGCTTTTAGGTGTATTTTTGTTAAAATAAAATAAAAATATAAAGTATAAAAAAAAAAACTTATACTTTTATTATTATCGTACGATAAAACTTATTTTTTTTAAATCGTACATTGTGGATTAAATACTGGTGAATAACTTCAAAGAAAGAAACTAATGACATGTTTGGTTGTCCATAAGAAATAAATGATACACGCTAGCTTTAATTACACTAGTATGACTAGCTTTTACATCCTTTTCAAATCCTGTGATGTAGAAATTCTGTGTTATCGATAGATATTTAGATACATCTCAAATTCTTCTGAACTCAAAAGGAAATTAATAGACATGTAGAAAACGGTTGAATTGTTCTTTACGTATGAACACTGTATATACAGCAATATATATTATCAAGTTAAATCACCATCTTTTCATTTTTGTACTTTAGCTTGTTGTCTTATGTGAAAATTCAAACCTACTTAATCTATAGCATAGCATGTGATGGTGGTCTGTTAAACTCGTTGAGAAACATAATTTAGAAACAAAGTTGTTTTTATTGCTGTTTGCCTCTGAACCAAGTAGGGTTGTGTCTCTTTCTCTTTCCTTCATGTTGTAGATGTTCAATCCTGGTCCAAGGATTTGTTTGTTGAGAAATGCTAATTAACAACTACTATAGAAAAGTATTTTCTTAGTGGTTGAAAAGTAGTAGAAATCACGGAAAAAAATTTTAAATTCATATCCCTCATAGTTTTATAGCTATAAATAAATAAGTCTTAACCAATAAAAAATATGTTTAAAAGATTGTGTTGTCTGATGAGGGGGTAAAATATTAAGAAATGAGTTCTTAATATATAAATTTTTGTTTGTTATAAAAGAATGGGTGAATGTGCCAAAGAATCCTCTTATGAAGTTATATAATCTTAGATCTTATGGAACTAATACTTTTTTAAGAAAAAGAAAAACATTCTAGTGTTATCTGATCTTTGGACTTGGATTATGTTACGGAGTGACCAACAAGGTTTGTACACATGCCACTGTGTCCACAACATGAGATAAAACCAAAAAGAATAAAATCACATCTTCAAGTAGAACACTTCACAGATAATTTCTATATAATAATCGTAATCTGATTTTGTCAATCAGCTTAAAGACAAAGTTCAACACTGTTGTCATATTTGCATGTGACATTTTCATACATTTTACTGTTTTTTAAGGAACTTGAAACCTGGCTCATCTGCTAACGGCCAAATTTCTCTTGTCATGCAGCCAGATTTTTGTTGACTTAAATTGAATCTTTTGGTTTGCTACGAAACAGAACACAGCTAATAATCTTTACATTGTTTTTTATTTTGTTTTGTAGATTCAAGAAGTTGCAAGGAAAAAAAAGCAAAAAGTAACAAGTGCTTTATTTTTATTTTTTTACATTATTATTATTGGTTAGAAGTGTTTTTTCTTTAATGGTTTGTCTTGACTTTGATATAATCTTCCCTCCTAATCACTTTTTTTATTTTTTATTTTCCTTTACTGACTCGAAACTTTTATAGATGGTAGTTGAATTTCACTCCAATAAATAATATGTTGGTAAATAATGTTGTTTAGTTGAAGAAACATTTTTTTCCTAATTGCAAAGTGACACTTTATTTTATTTACTTCCTACTTCTTCAAATTTGAATAAGTAGTGAATTTTTATTCTGTTTTCATAGTCTTTTATACAAACTTTGGAAACAGCAAAGGTAAGAATTAAATTACATATTTGTAACTTAAAATGAAAACATATTTTTTTTCTGTAGTTATGATTTAAAACATTTGTATTGAGAAAAAAGAAGAAAAAAAATCTTCAGTTACACAGATTTTCTGCATTTTGTATTACCTGTGCATGTTTTTATTTCCTGCACCTCCAGAATTACAAACTGCACGATCATCACCGCCGCTTAAGAGGAGGAAGAAGAGAAAAAATACGGAAAAAAAAACTCGCTTCATAAAGCTATGTTTAAAACATATTTCATGTGTTCCTGAGAGCTCCTTTCAGAACACATTTTAATGTAGGAGTATTCAGGAAAACTCATTCCAAAAGGCATTATATGCATCCCAAAAAATTGTTTCAGAAATCATATTTCGGAAAAGTTTATTCCAAAATATATTTAATACATTCCGAAAATTCTGTTACGAGAATCTTGTTCCCAAATTTTTATTCCAGAATTCAATGGATTCTGGAAGTCGTTTCACAGCAGGTAAAATGGCATTTTGAAAATTTGAGGGAGTGTGCAAAGAAATTGTGGGGTGCAGGAAGTAAAATATAGAAAATAATATTATTATGTCACTTAAAAAAAAGATTTTTGTTTTCTAAATAACCAACTTGATCCAACGAGTAGATCTCATCTAGCTTGAACCATTTCAGACAGTTCTATTTTTAGACCGCCTTAGAATGATGGTATAAGGAAACTTGTATCATTCTATTTCTCATATAGTAATCACTTGATTGCTTCAGTTGTGAGCAACACCAGAAAAGTCTTATCCTGCGATGTAAAACTTTAACATACTTTGAGTTAAACTCTATCGCCGATTGATCGGCTAAAGCGTAGTTGGGAATCCAGTACATGGTAGATTACCTTTTCCCATTTATTTTCTTCAACAAATTGAAAACAATCAAGTTATATTTTTAGAATACTTTTTATTATATTGTTTCGTTCAAGTCATTTTCCACATAAACAGATACAAGAGGATAATATTGTACGACGAGAAAATAAAATAGTGCCAGACCTGAGTATTAGAGATGGATTCTCTATTTTTATTCCTATTCTCTCTATTGGATCTCTGACTAATTCATGAAGTTGTTCAGACTACAGATTCAAGAAAATGGCCACGTTCCAAGAGATAAGATTGTCATGTAGTTGATGAGCCAAGGAAATATGGAATAGCGAATGTAAAAGTCAACCAAAGAAGGAGAAGGTCAACTATCGTCCGTTTCATCCCATCGCATTAGCAACATGCATATATGTTACTTATTGGGTACCCTTCCGTAACTGCTTTCTCCATAATCTTTTCCTGGATAACAGTTGTGATCCTCCCTGGTCCACCCTACAGTTACTCTAGTTTAGAAAATCACTTAAAAAAACAGAATCAATTGCAGCACCAGTAGAAATATATCACCTGAAATTGCTTTTTGGTCCATGATATTTCCTTCCAAGTTTTAGAATGGGCTGATTTCCATTCTGTTGGAACCTGAATATTATCCACATGTTGCAAAAGCCTCAAGCTATCTGCAATGACATTTAGTCCCAAGTGAATGGAAGAATATGATAGGCCAACATTTGATTTAGACAGTTATGAATCTCTATTAGGAAATCAGTAGGCATTTATTTTTACCTTAATCTTCTTGTTTATGTGGCAGCTGTAGTAATACATAACTACATAAGTTGCGTTATGGACTCATAAAAATAAATTAAGGTGTCAGATTGTTATTCCGTGTACGTTGAAGGAGGGACCTCCTTGTTGGAGGAATATTGTGTTTGTGATCAAACATGGAATAAAAACCAGGTTTTTATCCTTATGTAGAAAGCATTGTGTTTATTTCTTGCGGCCAACTATTAGTCAGAACCACTTTAAAGGTATCAGAAACAATCCTGACCCTTTAGACTGCCACCATTCGGCTTTATTAGACACTCAGTCTAGACAGATACTGAAATTTCTAAAAGAACTACTAATGTATATTCTTAAGCATTTGAATACTAATTAAATGAAAGCATTGTAAAGACAAAATAATACTCGTGATGAATGCCTCCTCCCAAATTTCATGTTCTGACCACGAGGGAGCAACTTCTCGAAATGGAATTCCTTCATTCCTGCATACCCTGCACATAATGCAAGTCAATGCTCAATCACACGAGAACAACTTGTTAGTGCTTCTCAGTAGCCTTTATCCTATACACTGGCCCCCCATTTCTTTTCATTCCTTTTGCCCTTCTTGCATCACATCTTCCTGACAACAATAAACTAGTTTCATTTTACCCCCACAAACATTTCTCTGTGGCCAAGACAGAATCTTAATATTAGATAAAGCAAGTATCCCGTTTAACCAAGCTTGACTTTAAGAATTAAGTTTGTAACTGTGATAATAGAGCTTAGAACTCCATATGAATGTAAAAAAGAAAAAGAAAAAAAATAGAACTCTTAGGCAGAACAAAGGAAAAAAGTATAAGTTCATTCACCTTTAAACCAAACAAGAGAATATATCATATCTACAATATTCAAACACTACAGAAGCAGAAAGACAATGCTTTAAGTCTAACTGTGGCCAATACGAGATACAGCCCTAATTTTATGCTAGTTTCAAGAAAATATGTTAAACTATAGACCATATTAAATAACATAAATCCTACACGAGGGCATGGTTTCTCTATGGTCAAAGAAAATATATCAGTAAGATTTATAATCAAACCGTACTCAAGCACTAGTTGGCGTATTGTTCCTGGAAGGACACCATCACTGATAGGAGCTGTTTGTACTTCAAAGGAATCACACCGGTCCTTCCCATCATTTGAATCCAAAACCTAAATGAAACAAGAAATGAACACTAAAAGTCACACAGGCTAATCATCAAAAGCAAAAAAGAAATACAAAGTAATGCATGAGTTTATTTCATAAAATGTTCCAAAGAACACACATGCACATACACATACACAGAAAAAGATCAGGGGAAACTCAAATGATGGCATCAGTACCTTTGCAGTCACAAAAGTGTAGTGAACATCAAATGATCATGAAAGCACACAAATTTAAAACAGAACACAAATATATAAAAAAGGATTGAAACTCAATGAGTATTCCAGTACTGTATATTCATCAATATGACGAAGAATAGGAATTCATACAGAATATTTCCATCCTGCCAAATGAATAGAAAATGAACTTAAAGGTTTTTAATAAATTGGTATGCTTGTAAATCTTTATCAAATCAAAGAATGGTTCATCCTACTCAACAGACACCTCTATTTAAAGAAAGCTCGTTGCATTGGTTGTAGCATTACAACAAATCAAATTTAAAAACTTACTAGAACATTAAAGTTTGTTCAACCCAACCCCATTATTTAGCAACAGCTTTAGGTTCAGATTGTTGAGAGTGATGCATATATATATGCGTACCAAAAAAATAGGCATATAGAATCTAGCATGAGATAAGTATGAATGCCGTAAGATAGAAAGTTAGAAATAAATTGATAGATAAAATAAGCCCACCTTGCTGCAAACAACAAAAAAATTTGTCACACAACCTTCCAGGATCTGATCCCCATCATTTGACAGCACCAGTTCGGTCACGGAGGGAGGCCTGAGCTTTTCCAGAGGCTTCCTAATCCTGCATAGTAGCAAAATTTCCAACTATTAACTTGAAGGAACATCACCACAACAAGCAGCAAGAAAATGAATAAATATGCAATTTTACACGGTCAGAGACAGCAGATTGCAGATAAATATTAATAATGAAATTTAAAAGAAAAGTAGATCATCCTCAATTCATTAGTGGAGTTATAGTCACTAAAAATAAAGGGGTTATTTTAGTAAAAATACTTGGCTTGGTTCCAACCAAGCATTAATATATAACTTAATTTAAAGTCATGCGACAGATGCTATACAATTTCTGGGAAATCAAACCATTAAGACACCAGTGTCTCCAAAAAAACAAATTAGATCAAACCTGAGATGTGAATTCATTAGGCAATACATGTTGGATGGATGTAAAACAGAAAAAGTATTCTAAGACAATATACAAATAATTTTTAATACTTCTTATCATAGATTCCTAGATGTGTCCCTCTTGAACTTTACAACCCAAAATGCTCGTAATTTCTAGACAACTAACTAATTAAGGCAATTTAAGAAAACCATAATAGAGAAAAAAATAATATTCATGCCTTTTAGTGTTTATATCTTTATGCAGTAATATCCTGCTATTTTTTTTGCACAGGATTTAAGGAAAAAAGTAAGTGTTTAATAATGCTTCCAAATCAAAATGCATAAACTAACCTTACCCAATCTGAATATTTTGCAGCTGCGACATTCCTCCCATGGCCCACCAAAGCCAAATGTACACCATTTCCCCAAATACCGAATGTAGGAGGAACATAAGTTTCAACATGCACATGCACATCGAGAATTTTACTCATGTTTTCGTTGCTAACAGTTTCACATGCATTTAATTCCTCTAAATTACCACTAACAAGAGTTGTAATGGCCAGCTCCTGACAAACTTTCCTTTCTTTCAGAGCAATTGGCAAGACTTTGCATAGAGAATCATTAACAAGCACCTGTACAGTGGGTTGCCATATTGGCAAGATTGCTGATGACGGTGACAAAACTGCAGGATGATTAGATTTAAATAGAAGCCATGGGGCGGAATTTGATAGAATTTGTATAGATTCTGAAAGTCTTTTCATATGCCTTTCCCAAAATAACACCCACGAAGCATTGCTGTGAGTACGTGATGTCGTGTAAGCACCTAGACCAGAAGTTAGCTAAATAAGTTTAAAATAAACAAAATATGTATAAAGAAATCTTGCTATAGTTCAATTACTTATTTTACTAAATTGTTGTTAATTTTGAAAGTACCTGGATGAGTTTCAAGGAAGTTTTTGACTGTAGGGGCATCTGAGGACTGTAAAAGGATACCATTACTGAGGAGATACCTTGATGATGACATTTGTTAAGCCTCCAGACAATGAGAGGAGGAGAATCCAACCGTATATCTGTTCAAAACATGAAACTGCTCTCAAAACCCTCCACACACAGTAGTTTCTCTAAATATCCATCTTCAAAGACAACTAAAAAATCCATGTGCACTGCAAATAGTTGCCATAGTGTGATACATGTTCTATTTCTACAAGTTATGTGTTACAAAATTGATTTTAGTAAAATACACTCATTCTGGGTTGAAAAATCGATTATATATGACACCGCGAAACCAAACACGCACATATGATGGTTGTCATTTATAAAGAGCTCAACAAACATAAGAGAGGTGTGTGCAGGGAAACCCAATGGAGGTGCAAATAGCGAGCAATTATAGTCCAATATAAACACGTGTGGGTGCAGAGAAATTAAAAAGGGGGTGCACAAATCAAATTATTGGGTTAACCCAACTTCCTCTTCTTCAATATACCCAAAAACATAAATCCTCAAGGTCTCCTCCATTCTTCATATTCCCCGTGTGAACCACCATTGCCAGCAGCCCCTCCCGTCGCCGCATGCTACTCGATTGGCCAGGGCCATCGCTGGCGACGCCGGTCACCACCGGAAGCTTCGCCGGCGACGACATGATTTCCCTCCGTGTTCTTCCTCTTTAAAAACGCGTTTCTACCACCTCCCAATACCCACATCGGAAATCGCCGGGAATTCCGCCACCAGAGCAATCTGGAGCCACCACCACGACAATGCCGTGGCCGTCGCACGACCGAGCACTATCACCGGAGCACCGACGCAGACCCGAAACGGGTTATTGCAATTCAGAGCCGCCGCTGCTCCTCACTTCCTTTCTTTTCAGTCTTACCAAGCCTTCCCCTGATTTCCGGTTCTCTTCATAGTGTGGGTGTTGAGAGTTTTATGTTATGGTCTATTGGGATTTCCCTGTGCATGTGTGGAACTGTAGAAGGTGATGGATGATGAAGATGAACAGAGATGAAGAGTAAAGGTGATGATGGATGGGAGGGTGAAGGCGTGGCTAACGAAGCTAATGAAAGAAAGAAGAAGTAGTGCAGAAAAGACGAGAGCGTAGAAACTTAATAGTGATCCACATCCACAATTGCAAAACAGAATCAATAGGCTTGAATGAGATAGTAGACAGGAAACCTTACCTTCACCGTTTGAGGAGCTACTTCTTTCTTCTTAGATGCTGTGATGCTCCTCACGTCACTGTCTCGCTTTTCTCAGCTTCTCCTCCTTTTTCTTTTTCTTTTTTTGCTTTCTCTCGGGATTTTCTGTTTTTTGGTTGTGTTGGTGATGGAGTGCAGATCACGTGTGTGTAGATGAAGATAAAACAAAATGGTGGAGATGAATGTAACGATGGAAGAGCTGATCTTTTGGTGCTTCTGTCTCCTTCCCCTGTAATGTCTGTGTCATTATGTTGGTGATTTTTTCTTTATATATATTTTATTTTTCATTCATCATTTTTTTAAAAGAATTTTCTAACACATTTATTTTAATTAATTTTTAAACTGAAAGTCTTAATTAATAGTTTTCTAAAATTTTTGAAGAGATTTTTACTTTATCTCTTTTTTATTTATTATTTTAAAAAATAAAATTTATCTTATTTATTAAGAAATTGGGTATTTATGATATAAATGTGTTTGGTACAATATATCATTAATGTTCTGTTTGAATTGGAGGATAGATATGGAAGAGTGAGTTTGAATTAATTTGACTAGATTTGGAGATGAATATAAGTTTTGAGTTATGAAAAAAAAAATGATTTGAGTAGATATAAAATGAATATATGTAAAAATTTATGTATGATGTGATGTATATGAAAGATTAAAAAAATATTTTTTTAAATAAAATTAGATAATTATCATTTTATTTGTAAAAGTATATTTAATATAAATTTAAATTTAAAAATAAAAGTAGTATTAAAATAAAAATAAAATTATAATTTAAAAAACTTAAAGATAAAAATTATTACTATTATTATATAAAAGGATAATTATAATTATATATATATATATATATATATATATATATATTAACAAATTTATATAATGGTGGACAAAACTGGCTAATCTGATTTATTTTGGTCCATCTCACATCGTGAGCTAGTTCTCCGGCCTGAAGACTAAAACATTTGTGATAAACAAAATAATTTTTTTTCTTATAATAATTAATATCCATCTTTATCGAAATAATTTTAATTAATCTAATAAAAATAAAAAACAATACCAGTGTGCTGTCTTATAAAACAAATATAAATTTATAAGTCTAAAAATAAATAAAAAGATATTTCATATTAAAAAACTAAAATAATTATCTTATAATGATTATAAATAATAATAATAATAAATAAATAAAAAAACTTATATACAATGATTATAAATATAATCATTGTATATAAAATTTAAAAATAAAAATATATAATTTCGTAAATAGGACAGCGGACCGTCTGTCCTGCTCCTCTTTTAACCCAGGCAGACCGCAAATTTCTATAGGACGACGTTGGCCAACGCTATTTCATATCTCAGTCTGTGGTGTATTTTTTTTTTTTTTTTCTGCAAATATGTGGACCAGAGGACTCTCAAATTCGAATTTTCACCCTTAGTTTATATATACATTCGTTTGTATTTAGAATTGATTTTTAAATTTTAAGTTTGTTAACTTTTTTTTTCGAAAGCTATTTTTAAGCAAAAAAATCAGTTTTATTTATTTATCATTTACAAAATTGAAAGAAAACAAGGAAGCGAAAACCCAGAAAGTGGAAACAAGAGATGAAGGTTACCAATCACGAAAGGCACACAGCAGAAACAATCTCAGAAAAAAAAAAAAAAAGTAACTTTGCTTTGGGGATTTCATACTTTTCCTTGTTTCTCTTTGACATATTCTTGATTAACATGTTAGATTATGTTCTATAAAACTTCACATATATCGAATATTTCTTTCATTGAATATTTTAGTTTTCTAAAAAATCCAAAAAAATTTAGAAAACACAAAAAAAAATGTGCTTAAATTTTATACGGATAAAAAATAATATTTTTTAAATGATATTTGAATATATTATAAAAATGTAAAATGTATTTTATCATTATGAATGACGAACAAGTTTTAAATATCGATTTAGCCTACATTTAATCCTTACAAAAATATTTATTAATTTTAAATTTGTAACATTTAAATTTTTTCGGTCCTTATCTTTAATTTTAATTATTTAATGTTAAAAATAAAAAAGTATCAATTAAAATATAAAAATATTTAATTAAGATAATTATAAATTTTTAAATATATAATTTAGTTAATTAGTATATTTCTTATTTATTATAAATAAATTAATTATGTACTTTTTTATTTTCAATTTATTTGCATTGTATTTCATTAAAAATAATTGCAATTTACCTAAATGATTGTGATTTGTTTTCTGTATATTAATTGTGAAATTATAATTTTGAATTAAATATATTATAAGTTGGAATTTTATCTTTATAGAAAAATAATTAAATATATTTTATATTTTCACAAATAACTAATTAAAATATATTCAAATTATTTGTAATACTATAATTTATTATTATTCTTTTATTTTTTTTCTTCATTAAACAATTTAAAAATAATATGAAATAATTTTAGTTATAATAATTAATATATTTTGTCATTAACGTTTTTTAAGTATAAAAGGATAATATGTAATTATAAAATAAAATTTATATACAATAATTTTCTTTTATTGTATATAAGGTGTTCAATTGTTTCAATTTCGGCTATTCAATATTGTAAATTCTATTAAGTAATATATGATGAATGTTTGGCAAGTGAACCAATCATTAATCTAGTAATAAAATATCGTCCTCTGGGATTGGATTGATTAGTTGAATACTAGATTCCTAATTTACGTAATTTTAAGCAAATGCGAATCAATATAATTGCAAGCATAAAATTTATAACAAAAAAACTTTAATCAATAGAAGAATCATTAGACATTAGATGATTGATTTCGTACTTTTTCCTATAAAATTATACTCTTTTTCAATTGATGCAAGTAACGTAATCATCCACTTGAGTTTACTAAGAGTTGTTTTGCCCCTAATCCTTTAGTAGGTAAAATCTATTTATTAAATTCGAACCCCCAATTCCTTAGGTCAGTTTACAAAAATTCAATAAAATCATGAAAAATCATTAATCATCTCTACTGCAAACTAATTAGATATGCCCAATTTCCCAATTGTGACATAATCTAACCTGTCTTGTTTATAATCGCAAGCGATCCCTAATTTTCTAATTGTGAAATTGCTCATAAATAATCTATAAAACCATAAACTGAGTACTGAAATGAATAACATTAACAAAACATCAAATGTAAAGAGTAGAACCTATAATCCAAATTCTTACATCAATCCTCCAACAAAAAGAAATTAATTCTGCATAATGAAAAAAAAAACTCCAAACGGTAGCCAAAACAACAGACGAAAATAGAGAGGAAAAAGAAGAAGTTTTTTTCCGTGAACGCTCCCCTTTTATCTTTCCCCACGTTCTTTCCTTTGTTGAGGTGATTTTCTCTCTCCTCTAACCGTTTCCTCCTATCTCTCCTCTTTATATTTTCTTTTCCTTTTAAATCTTTATCAGTCCACGTAATTTTTAAATTTCTCGCTGGAAATTCCACAGGTTGTGGAAAAATCCACAGGCCACCTGTGGAACACACTATTTTTGCGCATGATCTCCTAAAGCAAACTCCACAGATGGTGGAAAAATCCACCAGGCACCTGTGGAACAAACTATTTTGAAACTCGCATCTTTGAAGCTAAATCCACAAGTCGTGGAAGATTCCACCAGGCACTTGTGGAACATGCTATTTTGTGTTTAACTTACTCCCTTCATACTTGTTTACACCATAAACACACCAATCCAAATGTATGATCCGAAACTAGATAAATCATGGGATGAAATGAGTCTAATAATGCACAAATGAATAAAAATGTCCTAAACCAATGCATGAATATACCTATATCTTATGTGATCATCAATATAAATAACAATTTTTTAATTTGCTAAAATTATTTTATTATTTTTTAACTATTTCATTGATTTGATATTTGACAATATATGAGAAGTTTTTTTAAAATCTATAAAATATTTTCTATTTTGTCATAACCTTAATTATACCTTATTTTTTTAATGTGATGTTTGATTCAATGATGCATCAAATGATTTATTTTTAGAACACACATTTGATATTTTTGTTTTTTAATGTTTTCATTTGTGTGGCATATTTTTGTGATATAAAATATTGTTTCAATGATATTTATATAAATATTTTTATTTTTTAATTCATTATCATAAGTGTAACTTTGATGAAAAAATGTGTCATCATGAAAAATATCAATGTTTTTATCTTCTATAAAATCACTCTACCAATAAAGAGAAAAGACAAATAATCAATACAAAAATAATACAAAAATATAATGTAAAAATCCAAACTCGAGAAAAACCATAATCATTATCTAATGTAGCCAAAGAATACCATAATAACTTTTGGTTATTTGACATCAAATATAGCCACATTTTCTTCAGGGCGAACTTAATGACATTTCATAAGTTCAAAGTACTTAAACTTGAAGTGACTAAAACTATAGACTTAGATAAAATAAATATTTTTAATATTTTTAAACTTGATTATTTGTTATTTTTATATTTTTTTAAGAAAATAATTATCGATTTGTTTCATCAACATAAACACTATTTTATAAAATTAAAATAAATATTTTGATCGTTACTAAATTTTACTCATGTGTAATTATTTAATATTTTACATAATTCTTTGATTATTATTGTTATTATATTATTGAGTCTTTTAATTCGAGATTAATATTATTATAATTTTTTTCTAATATTTGAATTGAAAAAAAATGTTCTTAACATTAAATATTATATTAGAAAAATGAGAAATGATAAGATAAATATTTTATACCTTTGATATATGAGAATAAAAATGAAGATTAACTTTTGAGAATGGAGACGAAGATGAGGTGATAAGACGTGAACCCTACCCCTATTTTGAAGAGTGATAAACTAAACATAAAAAAAAGTCACATCAATTCCGATAAATGATTCTCACATGTTATTTAATTTTAAAATGGATACTTTTTTCCTAATATTTTTATAAAATGATATTCACACACTTTGTATTTTAATAAAATATTTAATTTGTATATTTTAAAACTTTACATTCGTTGAATTTTAGTTATATTAAATTTTTAAATAAAACAATATGAATTTACTTTATTAAAAATATAAAGTAAAAATGAGTTTTATTTACGAAAACATAAAATATGACTGTGTATTTAAAACTAGATGACGTGAATGTGATTTTACTTCAAAACACAAGCAATCACAATATAATTAGGTGCAATTTTCTTAAAAAATATATTTTTAATTTAAGAGTTTGGTGAAAACTAAATTTTCCAACAAAATGCTCCCATATATTATATAATTAATTAAAACATCACATCAACTCTTAGTGATACCTGTTTTTCCTCACATCGTATTGACTTTTTCTGCATAGATTACTATAATTAGTAGAAAGCTAGTGATTTCAATTGAATTAGCTTCTGCTGTAAAGAAATTATTTAGATCCCAGGCTGTGTGGTTGCTACAAAAGGCAGTGTGAACTGTTCCATTAATGTGAAGAGGCATAACATAGAAGACTTTCACATTCAGCATATGTTAACACTATTAAACCAGAAGACCTGTTCTCATTTAACCTAACATCCTGTCACTAATTTTTAGACTGACTAAGTTTAAGCCTGTGCTTTCACAGGTCAACTTCAACAATGGAAATTAAAAGGAACAAACTACCATATCAACAGCTTCAAATAGACTCCTTAACTAACAATACAAATTAAACAAACCCCTTTCTAAGAAAAAAATTGTGACTTCCCAATAACATGAAGCCAAGTTTCTTGATAGTAAACCCAGAAGCATTCAAGAGGGTACAAAGATAAGTAAATTTTTATATATAAGAACTTGGTAGATGCTTCAAAAGCAAAAGTCACTGTCTGCTACTGATGCTACAAAAGTTAAAGGAAAAGGTAAAAGTAAGATAAAAACACTCTATATATAGTATGAACATTATAAATATTTTATTATGTACATCATTACTATAGCCCCTTCTCAATTTTGTCTTGTATCCAAGGCCTTCATTTTTTTGGATGGCATAGAAGGTGAATGCGGTTCCACCAGTATGGACCAGAGAACGTGCACGTCTTCATAGGGGCAAGACTTGACATCTTCATACAGAATGTAAATCCCTCTTCCTGAAATGTTGGAAACAAATGTGAAAAAAAAAGGAATCTAATCATGCAGTGTCCCCCCTTAGTAGTTAGCAAAGGAAAAAGGTATAGTGTGTTTGTGTAAAAAACACGTTTCCCAGAACATGAATTGAATTGGATTGTCTTTTACTCGATTTCGAATCCCAATGAAACGGTAGTAAATAAGTGAAAGAGAACATTGGTGTATTCGATGATCGGTTCAAGAATAAACAGAAAAGCTTTGTGAAGCAATGTAACAAACAGGTATAGTGTGTCTGTGAAGCAATGTAACAAACAGGATGCAGCAAAAAACAAAATAATGATGATGGAACGTACTCTTCTTTTGAGTTGAATTGAAGCGGAGCCAGAACTTCTTGAGTGGAGAGAGGAGGGATTGCAGCCACCCCATTTGGTGAAGAAGTGGGTGTGGCTCATGCAGAAGAAGTAAAGTGGAGATAACAAGAGGGGTAAGAGAGATGAAGAGGAACCATCTACGCTTTTCTTAGACAAGGGTTAAGATTTTGCAAGGTCACTGTTATATATTTTGGGACGTTTTAAATACCATAATAGGTCACTCATGAATTAAAATTTGTTGCTGGTGCATTGTCCCTTTCAAACATTTTCTCCCTTGCACAAGAAGAACCCACTCCACCAATCACCCATGCTGCTCATTTTACATTTCCCAGTGCCTTATTCCACAAGATATATTTCAAATTGGTGCTAAAAGCAACACATTGGGCTTTAGTTGTTTGTAATCACAATCTCTTTACCATATATAATGTTAATGGAAAAACCAGAAATTTATATAAATGCTCTGCTTATTCATTTCTCACCTAACACTCGTTGTTGGACAAATATTGAAAATGGTCACTACAGAAAGAAACATTCCATCTACAACTGAAAAAATCACTGCAAACATGCATTTCAAAGCATGTACATTGCATTTTAAATCACCAGGATTTAGCAATTTGCCTTCTGGTCCACTAAATAAGATGCGTTCCCTATTGTCAAATTCGTGCGTAATCAGATATATGAAAGAACGTATACTCTGCTTAGATTGCTGAAAGAAATATAAAGAAAAAACAGATGTATAGAGAGAGCATAGAAGGATGATTCTAGCACACATCATACATCACTTGGTACTCCATCAAAATGATATGTTATATCAGGTTTATGTAGTATTTGTATGTGTATCTGTCAGATATTGCCTTTAGAACTATGATATTGTTTTCTTCTAATAAATAATAATGAAATTATATCATTTAAATTTGCATTTTGAAGTGCGATTTGCGTATTACTTTACCAATAAAAAATCATGGGATTTAAATATTTTAATAGACTTAAGTAATAGTTCTTTAATTGGAATATGGTTGGATAATATTTTCATAATTTATTTAAAAAAATAAATAAATAAATTTTCCATAAATTAAAATTAGTTTAATTTAATTGATAGACATTCTATCATATTAGAAAAGTGTTTAAGTCCCTAAGAAAATCATTAATGTAATACTGTAGAAGCTACTTGTATGCAAGTTTTGCCTCCACCTTTTTTTAATGTACAATACAGTCTTTTTAGGCCTTGGCTCCATGTTAAAGCCCAAAGTTGTGTCTTCTTATTGGCAATAGGATAAATGAAAATGGGTTTGGAGTTAAAGCCCAACAAAGAACCATTCTATTGCCAAATCACTGCTACAGCTTAATCCACTCTAATAATACATCTGCTGATTTAATCACTCATTTTAAAACAATTACAAAACCAAACTCCTTATGTTTCCTGCTATATTTATCATTTCTTAAAACAAGAGATTTTCTTATTCATAACAAAATATTCCATTCGTATATGATGACAATAACGAAGTTTGTTTCAACATTTTGATGGTCATGCTTTTTCTTAATTCGGTTTGTTTAGAACTCACTATTATAATATGTTTTCTATAACGTTGAAAATTATATTACATACTATTCAGAATAATTGTATATTATTTTCATACCAAAGTAGTAAAAGCAAGTATTTTACACATGTACATTCAGAAACTTCTCTATGAGCATGGAGTGTTGATTAGAAGCAAAAGGTAAATCTCTACACGAGAGTTGTGAAACGCAGAAAGGTAACATTTGGTTGGTATCGATGGTCAAACTATCGTTTTTCAAAATTTTAAAAAAGCAAACTGTGTACATATTGGTCATCATTTAGAAAGAGAAGTTTTCATGAAGTGGGTTTCACACAAAATTACGTGTTAGAAAAATTTTGGAAACCTGAATATGATTTTTGTGTGGGTTGATGATTAGTGTAACTACATCTTTGAATGTAATAATTAAAGGAAAGGAAAATAAAAGATTGATGCTAAAAGGGGGTCCAAGTTGCAGAAAATTTGCAGATGCAGAAGAAAAAGGCATGGATCCAGATCGATCACACCCTCTCAGAGAATCCACTTCTCCCTGTGTTGATGCATCAAGTGTCCAACAGGTCTTCACAGTGGATCATGGATTGAACTCTGAGGACAAAATAATGGCCTGCTCCAACACATTATCCCTCGATTAAAATCATAAAAGCTCACAACTTAGTGCTATTGGTGGGTTCTCGATACTAATTACCTCCACCCTTTTATTTTCGCTTTTGCAACGGTTGGTTAAGAATCAACTATTCCACTTGTGCGCATGCATCACAATATCTTCACAAATTAAAAAAAATAAATGTCAATTTCAGTTCATCCGTTACATGCCCCCACCAAAGTTCCAAGTCCACGTCATAATCCACTGTTTCACTTTATGCAACGATATCAGCCCATAGCATCTACTTTTGTAGCGTGAATAGTACCATGTTTTCTTTCTTAATTTACAGCTACTTTCGTAAAGATTAGCAAACCAACGTAGGTAAATTAGTCAAATGTTTTTTATTTTGGGAAAAGAAAATCCCAGTGGATATGGTGGTTTAGGTTCAAAATGGTACCAAATTATTGGGTAAAGTCTTTATGATCACAAAAGTTTGCAAGACATATGGAAAACCCTTTTAAGTTACCGTTTGATTAATTATTCCACTCCTTTACGATTGTTTGTTACTTTGGGTTTAAACTTTAAAGTTTAAACTTCCTTTTTGTGCTGACAATCATTCCATGTATCTGTATTTAAGGTTCTTACAAGACATCTCTTTTTATATTCAGAGATGTGGCTAACTATTGCCAACTACCTAATTCAATTAATTAAAATGCCAATCTGAATTTTCAATATTTTGATACACAACAAAGCTTTCAAAACTTTGATGCACCAAGTTGTTTATTCCCCTTTTGACCTATATGTACTTGCCTCTCCATTGTTAAAAAAAAAAAAACTGCTAAATTGATAAGGAAAATAAATAATAATTTAGAGTTTGTGTATATGTATAACATATTTTTGCAATGTTCCCAAAATAGATAGAGATGATATTTTAAACAAAATACCAATAAGATAATAAATCAGAAGGAGTTCATATTTGTAACCGGAAATTATCTTGTCGCTAACGTTGTCTTTGATCATACTGATAAAAAAAAAAAATCTGGAAATAACGTTGTCGCTAGGGATCGGAGAGGATGAATATTAAAGGAAGTATAGGATTAATTAATTCATAATTTTTACATTATTCAAAAAGATCATATTTTATAATTATTAATTACGTGTATTAAATATATAATGTCAATGAAGGTAGGATCAAATATGAAAACGTTTTCTAATTGGCGACTACGGCGAAAAGGAAAAACAAAAGGACCAAAGTGGCAAAAATAGTCGTTAGTTAAAACTAAAAGTAAACAAATATGATTTCCTTAAAATTTTAATTTGAATTGTAACTAATACCATGTGCTTTAGGTCCTTCGTTAGTTCCTATTATTTCTGCTAAATAACGATACACATCAACACCAACTTAGTATTAAGTGCTTCTTTTTTTTAATATTTGTTATATATTTATGCGAGACTATACACGTAGCTTGTAATTATATGATACGATTATAATTATTTTATCATGCAAACTATTGCAATTTTTGAAGCACCTGTTTAATTATTGAGCATCATTTTGAAAAGTTAGTAAACCGCAAGAAGAATCAATGGAGTTGATGAAGATAATAATAGGTCCTATGTCTTATTACATGGTCAATGCAATAAGATGAAAGAGTTATATGAAGTATTAAGATGATTAGATATAATATGAATAATAAACTAAATAAAAAAAAGGAGTATAGTTATAATTGCAGTGGAAGAGGTGGGGGACATGTCATTTATGAATGTGGTATTGGTGTGTCCCAGAATGAGTCCTTTTACATATGAAGATAGTCCTCTGAAGTAATGTGAAGGCTCATAAGTTCTGTCCGTTTCAGGCCATAAAAGCAGACATCCATGTCCCACTCACTCCAATTCTAGTCAAATTACATACTTGCTTCTATTATTTTAGGAAAATCGCTGTCTCTCTAATCTTCTGCACAGTGAGGACTACTATTTAGAGGGAGAGAGAAAAGGAACGTGCACTTTGAATTTAAAGGGTGTAATGATTCAATGATGATGTGGTTTTAGTTAAAGAAAAGTGGTGTGCAATATGCATTGGTCATTATGTTCACAAGGGCAACAGGGAGGGAGAGAGGTAGTGTTTCAAATTTTGAAATTAGAGAAAGTGAAGAAGAGAAGAAAGATTTTTGTGACACCCCACGGGGTAGGTGAGTGAGATGAGAACAAGAGAAGCGACTTTAGTAAAGCTTGGCCACGTGGGACAGATTTATTTCAAGCAGTTAGCTCAACTAAGCCAACCTCACCCCATTCTTATATTATTATATTCAAATTATCCTAACCCAGAACTTCAAATATTACTTAACTATCAATCACTTTCTTAACATAAAATAAAACGAAGTTGAAAAAAAGAGAGAGAGAGAACAGAATCTCTGTGATATTTGAATGACGACAAGTGAAACATATGTCACACTAAATTCCACCTTTATCAATATTAGTTTAACCAAAACGATAAAGCTTACAACTTCGTCTTGGAAGCCCAACTTAGCAGCCTAAACACCGTGATTTACTTTCCCTCAGCCCCACAAAATGCACTGTTTTCTTCAGTTAACAGACGGGTATATGCTTTTATTTCTTTTCTTTAATCCATTTTTTATGTATGTAATCTATTTCAATATATATTGACTTTGGCTTTCGAAATCGGGCTACGTTCTTCTAGACATGCAATTAATTAAGGAATTCAGAGGTTGATAGCTGCATAAAAAATTTCTAACTCAGAACCACTTGTTTAAATAAGAGAAGAAACGATTCAGCAATGGTAAATGTTCATTTTTTAAATTTTTGACGTGTAGAGAATGTCCCGGGCATCAATTTCTCTCTCTTCATTTTTTTTTCTATCTTTGGTGGGTCACCGCCGTAAGGACAACGGAGCTTGAACTTCTATGAACATGGAACTTATTTAGTGTATCATTTACTATGTAAGTGTCTTTTTAAATAGCATGGAAGAACAAGTATCAATGTTTTGACTTATGGAACAAAGTTAATTTTTTGTGCTGAACAATTTTTCTCCGTGTGAGTCTGCCAACACTGTTTTCACAAGCATTTGTCGTCCAAAAACAGTGTGTTCGATAAATATAATATAAGGAATGCATGAGGACGGGTTATTTACTGTGTTAGCCTCCTATTTCATGCATTATTTTGTATCCATATGTACGAATTCCCTTGTTCGTGGTTCATTGTCTTTCATGATGCCAAAAGTAAATTTAAATATCTACCCGTCCCATTCGTGAGGTCTAATTAAGGAGAACCAAACAACACCATTAAATGCTTAATTATCATCATACACATATATACATATATATACAGACATGTGTGTAGGAAGCATACAGAATTTTTTAAGTATTACACAACTACTTCAAATGATGACAAAATATTAGGGTTTCAAAAAAGTAGCTTGTCATGATCTTATTTGAAGGTACTGTTTGATATAATTTTTTTTATCAACTCTGTTTGGTATAATGCTAATGAAAAAAATGGTGATTTGATGTTTTATAGTCCATTGCTGATGCATGCATGATGCTGAAAGAGTAACGAATTGAAGGGAACAAAACTTAGAGATTCTTATATACGAGAATAATCATTGAAGAAACAATAGACATAGGTAGCATGTATCCAAATGATTCATACAAGCATCCAGAATTGAGTGCATGCAGAGAGGGGAAAAAAAAAGTGGGAGAAAAGAGTTAGGAAGGTGGTACGAAGAAGTTAAAAGAAGGGGGAGAATCTCCCATCAAATCTAAACAGAGAGTGGAGATGGTGAATGAATATTCCCTTTAACCCTCCATGCAATAAGAACAATCTGAGAGCAGAAAAAGTGGGATTCAATTTTCCACTTGTAAGCAAAGAACAAGAGTAGAGACTAGTAGTGTTGATTGGAGACACGCAAAGCAAAGGAAAGACACCACAGTTCACAAAATCAGAAGGAAGGTAGGTAGGTAGAGATAGGTATTAGGTATACCTCATAGGTAGATAGGCATAGATAAAGGGAAAGATGATTGTATTGTAGTAGGTGTGTATTATTTGAATGAGTAAGAAGTTACTTACTACAAACAAAATCATCCACTCTTCTCTCTGTAACACATAGATGGTAATCATAGTTCTACTTATCCCGCAATATCCGTTCACGTGCCCGAGTATTGTTTTGGCCACATACTTAGAAGTTCTTATATGATCCCATTTTCCAAAAAAATGATCATGTACTTGTTGGGGTAATTACTCTCCCGCACAGTCACTCTCCTGTTCATCCTAATCCATCACTGCAGCCTTTCCCTTCTACCACCACTGCACACACCACACTTCAGGTCTCACACATCATAATTGAACTGTCACTATGAAAATTCAATGCCACTTTGCCGCTAGCTGCTACATGAGTAAAGGAATATATGCATCTGCCTCTGCTATCATAATTTCCTAACCACAACAGCGTCCAAGGACACACCATCAAAAACACGAAAACAAAAATGCTACCAGTTATTTTTCGCCTATATATATTTTTCTTGTATTAGGATCAAAGTGCATTTGTTGTAAGATGGTACGTAACAGTGGCAGTAGTAGGAGCTAAACATAACAAAATCTATAATTAAATAGCGTATAACAATCGTAACACTATGAAATAAAAACGCTCAGGTCAGACGGTTTGATTCTTATACATGTTAAAAGAAATTTACATATATTATTATAATGATTACGTGCTGATTTATATATATATATATATATATATATATATATATATATATATATATTGTTATAAATTAATTAAAGTCCATTGTTAAGGAAAAACAGAATTCGTTCGTGGTTTCTTGAAGTTTAGGCTGAAAAATCTCTACCAATACTATACAAAAATAGGAATCAGCACATATTTCGATGTTGATTATCTAAAAAACTAGGCGTTTGAAGAAGATATAGTCTAAAACTTGTGAACATTTACAAACTTTATGTATTCATTAAGTACCACAGGAACATATTTATCATTTCATACACTAATTCTTAGTAATTGAATTTATGTACAATTAAATCTCACAAAACTACTTGTTTAGCGAGGATTGTGTTCTAATTTGATCATATTTCTAGTTTATGTGAAATTTAAAGCATATTTTTCATGTCGATGAATAATAATTGTGTAAGATTAAATATTAATAGATACTCTGATATGAATCCATTATTAGTTCATATAACAACTCTAATGAATTTGACTAAAATGAGTTTTGAATGACTTTGATATTATTTTAGTAAGTTTAAATCTAATTTAACTTCACAAAATTTACTTGTAAGATAAGGATGGTAAGATAAGGATTAAACGGTAAAAATATTATATTTACCTTTTTTCTAGTCGATGTAAATCTTTTAAAAACTTTGTTGTTATGCTGTAAAATTCACAGTGGTTGCTAGTATAAAAAAGTTCATGTGTTGACAAAATCATTTACAACTTTTTGTGTATGCACACACATACACATACATCTTTGTTGGCTTTATAATTCTTTTATATGAAATATTGTAATATTAATTTAGAAAAGTCTATGTTACTTATTATTCATGTGAAAAGATTCATGATGAAGAAATTGTCCGTGAGAATAAGTTCTTGCAATGAAATATCACTAGGTTAAAGGTTTCAAGAGATAAGATCAATTTATAATATATAAGTGGATGCAAATCTCACTTCACAAGTCAATATCGTGAGGTTGAATTAGACATAAAGCCAAATTCTTAACATGATATCAGAGTCATGAGTTAAAGTTTATCTTAACAAGATTTGTTGGTTGTTGGGCCTATCATTCCACTCAATATCGGGCCGCAATTGGATCACCTATTAACATCTAGTTTCACACTTAAGATGTATATAACTCAGTGTGAGATGTGTGTTACAGATCTCACATATAAGGTAAGTAGATAAGCTTATCATATATTAGAGGATGCAAAACTTTGAATTTGGATTCTCTGCTGTTTTTTTTGTGTTGTTCCTCTACTGTGCCTTTATAATATATTGATTACCACTAATTTTGGCGTTTTAAAATATATTAAAAAGATATTTAAAATATCAACACAATGTATAATGCTCAGCAGAGGACAACAAAAAAAAATCAGTAGAGAATCTGGACTCCAAAACTTTACCTTACAACATTTCACCATACAAATCAGTTTCGTGGGATTAAATAAAACTCAAAGTTCATTTCTTAACAAAATAATAATAGAAAGAGTAAGGTAAAAAAACAGAGGTAAGGTAAAAATATGCATGGATATAGAAAATTCAATAAAAGTGACATAAATATATAGGGTATGGTAACAATTTTTTGTACAATTTGATAGGTCATTTAACTTTTGCATTTTTATGCATTTAGATTTGTTATTGTTTTATAATGAGAATTTAATTTAACCGTTTTCATGTTGTGTATTTGGAGATCAATACGAAATGTGCATTTGTTATATTAATTTATTTTATTAGAGTGCTTTTAAAATGAGTTAAAGTTGAATTAATTCAAGTTGTGCATTTGAAGTGCACATTTCAGTCGTTTATAAAAGAATGCTACCTAAATTAATTCAATAGCGATATTAATCCTTCATTAACTTATGAATGATTGAGTACTTGTAAAAATCATATAAAGACTTCTTATCTATGATAAGTTCTTGAATAATTACATGAGAAAGACATGATACGACAAAGTGGTTGGTATTCCATAATTTTCCATAATTATTTCATATTCAAGGGGATAATGTTGTTATGTAAGATTGAATAGGAAATAAGTTTTGTGACGATGGTAAAAAGAATTTTCACGGAACTTTGTGTATGTGAAGTGATTGAGAAACACTTTCGTATCTTCATAACTCAAGATTTACAAGGTTGTCATTTGTTTTATGTCTTGTGAATTTGAAGGTAAATTATAGTTAAGTGTGATACAAATTTCAATTATTTGTTGAAGTTTTTGAATATTATGTTATCAAACGATAACACGTTGCAAATACTATATAATGAAAATACTTGATCCAATAAATTTAAAATAAAAAAATACAGGTTTATTATAATAATTACATAAAATTTACACTGCATATGTCGATGTTGTAAAGACGATGATGGATTTAAAAAAAAAAAAAAACCCAGAGTCCTCCAAAACTGATTTTATAGTATCTTCTATTAGTTGCAAGGCCAAAGAAATTATCGGCTAATAAAAATAGTAGAAAAATATTATTTAAGATGTAAATAGAAAAAAATGGACAACTTTAACATTCTACCGATTGTCTGCTCAAGTTTAAATTTGCTTTGTTAATATTCCTTGAACGTTATATTTTTTTTTGGAATCCAGATTTGTATAGACATTGTGTTTAGCGCATACACTTTTAGTTGTTTTTTTTACTTGTTCCTTTTTTTTTTCCTTTTACTTTAAGATAATGGAAATTAGTGAAATATAAAGCATACACTAGTGCAGAATTCTCATTTTACCTCGCCTTATATGTCTCGGTTGGCCAGGAACCGAAGCATATAATGGCGCGGTGGCATTTTTGCAATTAGAGCCAAGTTTTAGGCCTCGGTTCTCCAAATACCCGAAGCCAAAAAGGGGTATAGGCCCCGGTTCGCCCAAAACCGATGCCAAATAGTGGTATAGGCCTCGGTCCAGTAAGAACCGAAGCAAAAAAGTGGCTGGACGTTAGCTGTTTGGCCTCGGTCCAAGGAGACCCGGTGCCAAAAGGGGGTCTATGGCTTCGGTTCCCCTAACAACCGAAGCCATAGGGTTTATTTAGGGTTTGAATTTCGCGAACCATTTTTCTTCCCCGCGCCTGCGCCTCTGCAACTCATTCCCCTCGCTCTCTCTCTCGCGCGCTCTCTCTCTCTCTCTCTCTCCGCAAAAATGGTGTCTTTGCAGCATCCCACCGCCGGTGACGCTGGTGGAGTTCACGACCGGAAGCTCCGGCAATGGCAACAAGGACTTCTACGACGTGAGTATGGTGGACGGTTACAACGTGGGAATGGGAGTGAGGGCTACCGGGGGAACCAGTGACTGCAAGTAC